>Ga0208648_1000034_pt1 | contig 146854 bp, 109 predicted proteins | sample AntAceMetag02UKL_FD_184772 | JGI IMG/M metagenome (GOLD analysis project Ga0208648, IMG submission 184772) | Saline lake microbial communities from Ace Lake, Antarctica - Antarctic Ace Lake Metagenome 02UKL (SPAdes) (version 2) | ecosystem: Environmental > Aquatic > Non-marine Saline and... | reverse complement strand
AGTGTGAGCAAGCACGAAGAGCTTAAAGATACCGCTGATGTTATTCTGAAATTTTATAATAAACTTAACGATACCCGCAGCAAGCAACAGGCATACGAGGGAGCTGTTAAAAAAACATCAACTGAACTGGAAAAAAGCAGGGTTAAAATTGCAGAGGCAATGTACCAGAACCTTGGTTTGTTGATGAATCATTTTTCTACCGAGCCCGAAGAAATTCAAAGATTTTGGGAGCTTCAGTATATTACCACTCATCAAAATATTAATGACGACGATCCTATTATTGTTGCCGAAGGCGATATTGAGCCCGAAAGTAAAATTGATATTGATGCCCTTACGGGAAAATTTGTTGCCAACACCGAGCTTGTAATTCACAACACAGGCGATGTTGCCATACAGGTTTATACTACTAAATTGCCATCAGACACTGTGCCGGGAACTACTCTTACAATAGAACCAGACAAAATTGCAATTACCAATTGTGGCGAACTTGGTGCCGAAGAAAACCTATACTTGATGATAAATAATACTTCGGCCGAGAAAGTTGCCAGCTATAGTGTAGGCGTAAATCATTATGGAATAAATCAGGAAGAGATTAAATAATAAAGAGTCCCTCCTAGCCTCTCCATACTTTGACTACGGCTTTTAAAATTATTAGAACTAACTAACTTATCCCAACTGCATAGCAAATCGGTATTTCATTATAAGTGTTAAGAGCAAAGTTTTTTTAAGAAGCTTTGCTCTTTTTATGGTTTTTGGTTTTAGGGATGGGTGAGGTTTTGGATATGGTGCGTTTTAATGCTTTTTAGGTTTTGTTATAAACTGGTTCATTGTTTTATTGCGAATTCTGAAACAATATTGCACCAATGATCTGCTCTCTTTTTTCTGTCTTCTTCAGTATCAAATCTTGAGTAATAAGCTGAAATTTGAAGTTCTTTGTTTTCGATTGATACAAAATAAGGCGGAATTTTATGATCTTCATTGTTATCAATTATAATAATCCTTTTGTGATCTTGATAATTTTCAAGCTGAATAGACCTCATGCCAATAGACACTTCTAAGGATAAAGACTCTTTATCAGACATCAATCTTTCTGAAAGTTTTATCGGCTTACCATTATCTTCAATGTAAGAGACAATAGAATTAAAATTTTTTGCCGTAAGGCAATTTTCCTGTTGCTTATTTGATTCGATATTCACTTTAGGACTAGTACATCCTAATGTGAATGCACCTAACAGTATATATATAATTATATTCATCATTTTTTGGTTTTAATCTTGTTTATAACGGTTTGGCTAAACTGTGTTTTAATGCTGTTTAGGTTTTGTTACCAGTTGTTTTTTATTCACCACCATTCACTTTAAAATCGTAATATTTATTTTTTGTTAAATTAATTTTCAGATTAAAATAACAGATTCCTCCATCTACTACTGAAACGATATCTTTCTTCCAGTTATAAGTCAAATGTCTGCAAAAACAATTAATCCAAACTTCTTTTTCTCCATATTTATTTATTACAGCTATGTATTGACGTTTGTATAGTTTGAGGTCAATTACAAAATATTGTTCAGTATTATATTTGTTAATACATCCAGTTAATAAATTCTCAATGCCTAAAATGTCTTTTTCTGTGAGAGTTGTCGGTATAGCGTTTTTGGAAATCGAAGGCATAAAAAGACTATTACTATCGAAATGTAAAATTGCAATTACTGAAGTGTCTATTGGGTTTTGCATCAAAGATAATTGCTGGTTATTTTCAGCTTTTGTAGGTATACATATGGTTGACAACAATACTGCTAAAATTAAAATGGATAGGTCTTTCATAAGGTCATTTTTTAATATTTCATATAAGATGCAATTAAGACATAATTTTCATAAAGAAATGAGCATTTATGATGTTTTGTTGCGAAAAATTACTGATAACTAGTAGATAAAAAGCATTAATGCTTGTTATATCTCTTATAGTTACAATTTATTAAACAGCCCCTCCTAGCCTCCCCATACTTCGACTACGCTCAGCATAAAAAGGGGAGGAACTAAACTTTTATTAAATGTTTAGTTGTTGGACAATAATGTCTTAAAGGTTTAGCAAATATAATATATTTTGGTTTGTTAAAAGCAAAACTTTTTAAAAATCTGCTTCAACTCATTTACTCAATCAAAACAAATGCTGCCCAAAAATAAGGGTCGTATTTTGTTCGCATTTCTTTTTGGGTTTCGGCAAAAGCTTTTTTAATGTCTTTTTGCTTTATTAGTTTTTTGTAGAACCTTGTCATAAACTCTTCTGTTTCTTTGTCTGGCACTTGCCAAAGGCTCATTATTATATAATCAACACCTGCCATTTTAAAAGCTCGTTGTAATCCATAAACTCCTTCGCTACCTTTAATGTCTCCTAAGCCAGTTTCACAGGCTGACATAACAACTAGATTGGTTTTTCGCATATCAATATGTGCAACTTCTTGTGCTGTAAGAACACCATCTTCTGTTGTACCGGCCTCTTGTTTGTTCCAAACATCATTTGCTCCAGCAAACACTAGCCCAGAACGCATTAATGGATTATTGTTTTCTACAAAACTACTTACTCCAAAACCTCTGCTGCCCCCTCTAAATACTAAATCGCCATATTCTACATCTTCATCTTTTGCAATTTCTTTTGACTTTAATGGGTCTGGATAAAAGAAACCATGTGTTGCTATATGAATTATATTAGAATTGCTTGCCTGCTCTTTAAACATTTCTTCTGATGCAAATTGTGCAATTGCAAAATTTACACTAAGTTTTTTCTTTGTTAATATCCTTTCTATTTTTTGTACTTCGGTTTTTGTTCCTTCCAGATATTTCCATATTTCGGTATCAGTACTATCGCTAGTATAATTTATTCCTCCATACAATGAGCAAGTAACATCATTATTAAAAAGAGAGCCTACTGGCAATGCCAGTTTACCTGTACTTGATTTTAGCTCAATATTATAATTATCGCATAAATAAATATTTTGTTCTTTTGCTATTGCTGCAAAACTTATTTTGTGAAGCAGACCACTGGGAGAAATATAAACAGTTTTTGCATCTTCTAGCTTTTCTTCCATAGCTTGCCATATAAGTTTATAAAGCTCTTTGTTTACTTCTGTATTTTTGCCATAAATACTATTTATGTAGCTGTAATTATTATCTCCAAATTTGCCAATTATGCTTTCTAATTGCTTTTCTTCGAAAAGAGGTATCATTTCGGGATATTCACTTTCTTTTTTAACCAGTAGTGCTACATATTGGGTCTGGTCTGTAAAATCCGATAAGCTACTGTCGGGAATTAATAATGGAAAATGCAAAAATTCAATAGCTACTTCCTTTTCTTTTAATCCTGCCTGAATATCTTTCCACGATATATTCTGAACTTTTTTGAAATCAGAAAACTCTTGTGAATTATTTACAATATATCCCTCCAGATCATTTGCTTTTTGTTCTATTTCAGTAATATCTTCGCCATTACTATATTTTTTGGCTATCTGCTTTTTTAGTAATATCCAATCGTCATATTTGCTAATTAGCAAAGTATCATTAGAGTCGTGTACTGCATTTCGCATCGCTGTATTTGATTTTAACAATAGGCCTTTATTTTTAACCGTATTATTATAAACTGTCTCTACTATACTTGGATTAATGTTTTTGTACTCTAAGGCAAATGAATTGTATTGAGAGTAATGTTCGTCAATAGTTGCAAAATAATTCTCCTTTTCCTTTTCAGAGATAAATGAGAAATTCATTAATATATCCTCATTGTCGAGATTAATAAGATTATTAAAGTTGTTGAGGGCATCTTTAGTTTGACCTAATCCCCAATAAGATCTTGCAAGAAACTCAAACTCATAAAATGACCTTATTTCATTTTCCTGGGTTATTTTCAATGATTTATTTGAATACATAATTGCAGTATCCAATTCTGCTTTTTGTTCTTGCTTACTTTCTGCCAGGCTTGCAAGAGATAAATGCAAACCAGCAAAATTTATATAAGATGTTGATATGCCATATAAATCTCCAATTTCTTCTTTTATCTTTAATGATTTATTATAATAATATTTTGCTTTTGAGTAATTAGTTTGATCTGAATAAGCAAGTCCAATATTGCTGAAATTTCTAGAGATTGCGTTTATATCTTTCAGTTCTTCATTAATTTTTAATGCTTTATTAAAATATTCAATAGCTTCTGTATATTGTCCTTGTATAGAGTATGTAATTCCAATATTGTTATAATTAACAGCAATTATCTTGTTATGCTCTATTTCTTCTGCAACAAGAAGAGATTTATTGAAATAACTTATTGCTTTAGAATAACTTCCCTGATTTCTAAATATAGTACCCATATTAGCATAACACCCAGAGATAATCTTCTTTTCATCTATTTCTTCTGCTATTTGGAGAGATTTATTAAAAAAGTCTACTGATTTTTCGTTGTTCCCCTGGCCGTTATATATGTTTCCCAGATTATTATAACATCTGCATATACCATATTTATCATCTATTTCTTCTGCTATTTGGAGAGATTTATTGTAATAGATTATTGACTTTAGATAGTCTCCCATAAATCTATATGCAACACCAATATGATTGTAATATTCTGAAACTTCTTTTTGCTTGCCTAGTTTTTCAGCAATTTCGATTGCTTTATTATAGTAAATAATTGATTTTGGATAATCGCCAATTTGCTTGCAAACTACTCCAATATTGTTGCAACATTTCGCTATTCTCTCCATATCTTCTCCTAGTTCGTCAATTCTAAGTTGATTTTCCCAACTATTTATTACCAATGAATAATCTCGCTTATAGAAATGAGCTAATCCAATATTATAATATGCTTTAGTCAATCCATTGTTAAAAGATAACTTTTTTGATAATTCTAATGCTTTATTTGCAAAACTTAAGGCAGTATCTAGGTTCAATTTTATATATTCATCTGAAATTTCAATTAGGGTATTTGCTTTGGTAGTATCCTGTTCAGCTATAGCAATTACCTGTTTTAAACTATCGATAGTAGTTTGCTGAGCAAATATGGATGCAAGTTGTAGGTTAAAAGTTATAAGTAGTAATACTATTAATGTTTTGTGGTTCATAGTTATTTAAATTTAGTCTACGGGACAGAATAGTTGGCAACTAGTAGATAAAAAGCACTAATGCTTGTTATATCTCTTATAGCTACAATTTGTTAAAATTAAACGTTTAGCAAATATAATATATTTTGGTTTGTTTTCCAAATTGTTATAATGTCCCCTCTTTAATTCCAAGCTCTAACAGGAGAAAGTCCTACTCTTAGGGGAATTAGGTTGTTATTTAAAAAAGGAATAATGAATGTAGAATTTCTTCCGCCTGAGGCGGAGAGGCTTTTTTTACTGCAACAATCTTATTGCTTCGTTAAGGGGTATTTTTTTATCGCCGTTAAAGGCTATTATAAATGCATCTTTAATGCCTTCGTTCATAAGGAATGTTTTTGTTTGTTGTGCCTGATCATAGTTATTGAAATTACCTACTGAATATATTGTAACTCCGCTTGCATTTTTTTTCTGGTTTAATTTATTGTTTGCTGCAATTTTAATAAAACCACTAACTACATTATTAGGCACTTGTTCTTTGTATGCTCCTATCTGCACTTTAAAACTTATGTTAACACTTGTGGTATTGCCAAGGTCGGGTGTGTTGTCAACCACATCCTGTTCTTTCATTTTAATGTTTTGTGTTTCGGCAAAAATACTTACTCCTGTTGAAATTTCAAGTACTCCTGCTTCGGCAAATGTTAAGCGTTTTCCTTTGTAATATATAACAACAAATGCATCGGTGATACCAAGTTCAACAATTCTTTCCATTTCGCTTCTTGCTCTGTCGTAATTGTTAAATACTCCTGTTGTGTATCGTGTAAAACCATATTCCGTTTTATGTTCAAATATAGGACTTAAATAATAAAGTTTACTATGCGGAATTGGCAGTTTGTAAACTCCAATTTGTACTGAATAAAATAATCCTTCAACTTTATTAACATCTGTACCTTTAATAGTACCGGCAGATGTTGTAGAGGTCTTATCCGTAGTACTTGTTGATGTATTATCTGAAGTGCTTGCAGTACTCCCTCCTGTTCTGTTGTTAATAGTTTCAACTTCTTTATCGGCCATAGCTGTGTAATCGGCAAGATTGCCATAAGCACCCGATTTTATTAAGTTTCTTGCCTGATATAATGATATTCGTTTTCCGTCTCTGTATGCTACAATAAATGCATCGCGATAGCCCATTGTTCTAGCATCTTTTTGTACAGCCATTGCTCCTTCTGCTGTTCCAAACAAACCAACAAGATAGCGTGTAAACTCACTGTTTGGAAGTTTTTCTCCCGTTACCGGATTTAATCCTTTAAAGGCATCCTGATTTATGGCTTGTTTAAATGCTCCTATCTGTACTTTAAATACAATACCTTCGGGTAAAGCTACATTCATTGGTATTGGATTGCTTGCCGAATATCTTGAAACAGGCTCTATAGAGAAATTCAACACGGAACCTGAAGCTGTTGTTGATGTATTATTATATGTGTTATTGCTGTTGTCTGTTTCATTACTTGTATCTGTATTATCCGTATTGTCGGCTGTATCGGTTTCGGTGTTATCTTCGGTTGATTTGTCAATTACATCTGTATTATCCGTATTGTCGGCTGTATCGGTTTCAGTGTTATCTTCCGTTGATTTGTCAATTACATCTGTATTATCCGTATTGTCGGCTGTATCGGTTTCGGTATTATCTTCGGTTGATTTGTCAATTACATCTGTATTATCCGTATTGTCGGCTGTATCGGTTTCGGTGTTATCTTCGGTTGATTTGTCAATTACATCTGTATTATCCGTATTGTCAGCTGTATCGGTTTCGGTATTATCTTCGGTTGATTTGTCAATTACATCTGTATTATCCGTATTGTCAGCTGTATCGGTTTCGGTGTTATCTTCGGTTGATTTGTCAATTACATCTGTATTATCCGTATTGTCGGCTGTATCGGTTTCGGTGTTATCTTCGGTTGATTTGTCTATTACGTCAGTATTGTCGGTATTATCTGCAACAAGTTCGGTTGTATCAATTTCTGATATGTCTGCATTGCTTTTAATTACTATGTCTTTTTCAAAAATATCGGTATTATCAGTTTCAACAATTAGTTCGGATTCTTTGTCTCCTATGCCAAGATAAACGCCGTAAGCTGCTTCCTGATCTGCAAGTGCTTTTAGTTCCAGCTCATTTGCTTCAACCAGAAAACTGTATGCTTTGTCGGCTCTTTCTGTTAAAAACGATTTATCTCTAAGCGACCTTGCTTTGCGGAAATTAACATTTGCATTTTTCTCTAATTGCTTACCTTGTTTTGCTTCTTCGGATGTTCCTCTAATTCGGTTTTTTAGAAAGTTATCTTTATATATCCAGTATTTTGTACTGTTTACCAGTTCCGATAGTTCGCTTGCTCCAAACCTGTTTGCAAACATTCTTTTCTCTAACTTTTTTATTTCTTTATTGTTTTTGTTCTTAACTTTTTCGCTTCCCGAAGCTTCATTTATCTGCTTTAATTCATTAATTCTGTTTTCAATCTCATCTGCTTCGTTATGTAGACCTTGCATGGTAGCGCTAATTTTTTTGGTATCGTCTAATGCTTTCCTATCATCTTCTATCAAATTAATTTTATCAATAATGTCTTTTATGTCTATTTTAGGAACATTTTCAACATTTACAGTCGTGTTCATTGCTTCAAGCTTGTCAATTTCTACAAGTGTACTATTTGAAGCAAATTCAATAGGGTCAACTTCCATAAGAATATCAACAGCTATATCCTGATTATACATTGCTTGTTTTTCAAGTCCTACTGCTTTTTCCAGCAATTCAATTCTTTGGTCATGATTTTCGGTATTGCTTGCCTGAGTGTGCAACTCACGCGCTTGTGTGTAGTAGAAATCGGCTTCACTTGTATATTGTTTTGCTATTTTTTTATTGTTGCCAACTTCCGGCAAGGAAGCGTTTAATTCATCTAACTGATTTTTATATAAGTTATATTTTAAGCTATCTGATTTTCCTGATGCAATGTATGATTTTTCCAAATTATTTCTTGCCTCTTGTTCTTTTTCATCTAATCCTTTCAGCAATTTATTTTTATCTTTATTGCTGTATGTGTTTTCGGCTTTATCTCGCTTTGCCTGTATGTCTGCTAAATCTTTTTCTGCTTTTGTTTTTAAAGTCTCTGCAATATGATTTTCCTTTCTGTATTGTTTTAGCTGGTCTTCTTCTTCTGTTAATAATATTAGTGACCTTTCGTTATTGGGGTTTACATTTTTAGTTTCATTATCTGATGTTGTGTTTGTTTCGGTATTTTCAGCAACAAGGTTTTTGTCTTTAATTTTCTTTTCATCAATGTACAGGTCAATTGCATGTTTTTGATGCTGTAAAGCTATTAATTCATAATTCTTTGCTTTTATCAGTTCATCTGTTTTTGTGTCAACATCTCCAATTAAATCGGCGTTTTCTCTTATTAAATTAGCTTTTTCATAATATGCGTTTGCATCTTTTTCAAGCTTGTTGGCAAGTTTTGAGTTTTCATCATCATTAATTATTCTGTTCTTATCTAAAACATCTTTGTAAATATCATATCCTTCTTTGTTTGCATCGCTATATGCCTGATTGAAAGTTAGAAATTCCAGATTAGATTTTGCTGTTGCGATATCAATATCTTTCTTGATTTTCTTTTGCTCTTTAACATCATCTGTTTTATTCAGCTTTTCACTTAAGTCTTCAAGTACCTTTTTCTGCTTGTTCCACTTAGTATATGCTTTATCGGCAAACTGTCTGTCTAATGCAGTAAATTCAATTGTTTCTTCTTGCACTTTTGAATATTCAATATTATTTTTAGGTTCGTATTCTGTTGCTTTTGCCAAAAGAGCTTCGTTTGTTAGCTCGCTATCATCAACCTCGGGGCCTAATTCTTTTTTTAGTTTTTCTGATAACTTATTGCTTTCATCTGCAGCTTTTTTACTGTATGCTGTTAGTTTTTCAAGTTGAACAATGTCTTTCTGTAAGTCTTTTTTTATTTCATTGTCTTCTGTTTTCTCAATATGGGCTTTCATTAAGGTCAACTTCTTTTCTTGCGCTTTAGATAAATTCTCGTAGTAATAAGCATTGAATTTTTCTTTCTCGTATTGCTTTGTTTTTGAGCCTACATCATCATTTTTGCTAAATTTATAAACAGGATTGTTATCAATCAGGTCTTCCTGATAAGAGGTGAAATTAAATGTCTTCTCTTTCGGATCTGTTTTAATTGTTGTTAATTGGTCATTTGCTTGCTTATCTTTAATTTCAGCCAGTTCTTCAAGTTCTATTATTTCTTCTCTTATTTTTTCTTTTTCCTGTTCATTATCTGTTTTTGCCAAATCATTTTTACGCAATTCTGCAATATACCTTAACGAATCAGCTATGTTCTTGTTTACTTGCGATTGATTGTATATTTCTTTTAAGTCATTATTATCTGTTGTGGAAGTTTCGGTGTTGACAGTAATATCTACGGCATCATTTTCTGTTGACTTGTCTATTATGTCAGTATTGTCTGCAATATCACTACTGCTGTCTTCTGTTGATTTATCAATTATATCTGTATTCTCTGATGTATCGGTTTCAGTGTTGTCTGCAATATCCTTGTTGTCATTTTCTGTTGATGTATCTGTTTCAATATTATTTATGTCTTTAGCAAGATTATGGTCGGCAGTAAGTTCACTGTCAAAAACATTTTTTTCAAGTTCTTCTTTGTTAATGTTATTAGCCTTTTCTGCAATATTTCCAGAAGATTCATTGTTTTCAGATAAGTTATTTTTAATATCTTTTAGTATTTCTACTTCATTATTTAAGTCGGCTACTTCTATTTTAAGTTTTTCAAGCTGATGTTTCTCTTTGTTTTCTGTTGCCTTAATTTTTACTTTATCATTTTCAAGTTCTGCAATGTCATCTTTTAATATTGATATTTCAGTTTCATCTTTTGAATTATCTAAACGTTTTTCCAATTCATTTACCTGATTACCAATATCTAATTTGTCATTTTCTGCTGCAAGCAAATTGTTTTTTGTTTCTTTTAGTTCGTTCGCTTTCTTATCGGCAAGTTCTTGTTTGTTTTCTAATTCTGAATCAATTGTTGTATATTTTCCCAAACATTTATTTTGATATTCCCTGTTACTGTTTAAATCTTTGACTAATTGCTCAACATCGGTATCTGAATTTTTTGTATTAGAAATAAATTGTTTTGTATCCTCTACATCACCTTGTTTTTCTGTTACTGAATTTTCTAAATTCTTTGCAAGATTATATGACAATACTGCTTCTTTCTCTAACTGCTTTGCTTTATCATCTATAATATCAGCTTTACCCGGGTCGGTTTGCCTTATTTTATCAGCTTCAATTTGCTTTTCATCTGCCTGTTTGTTCTTTTCGTCTGCTAATATGTATGCTATATTTGCCTCTTTTTCTGTGCTTTTTATATCTTCTTCAATTACTTTTACATCCTTATTCGATTCTTCAAGAATATCATTAATTGAAAGATTATTAGAATAATCTAATTGATTAAAATTGTACGATAATTTATTTTTGTCTGCTGTATTTCCATTATTCTGATTTGTGGTATTTATCAGATCAGAATTTTGATTGTTCTGCAAATCAGCCAGTGGAGTAACTTCTAATTTAGATTTGTATAATATTTCAAATAAGTCATCATATTCTTTTAGAATAGGATCTTTATCAATTTCAATCTTATAAACAGTTACTTTGTCTTTATATGTTTCTCTGCTTGATGCAAAATACGCAAAATCCTCGTTAGCATCAGAAATAAAAAGAAAATCATCATAAGGAGAGTTTGTAGGGAAATCTAAATTTTCAGGTTTCGACCATGCATTTGTCGTTGTATCATAACTTGACTTAAAAATATCATATCCCCCCATTGTATTATGCCCTTTTGAACTAAAATATAAAGTTCTGCCATCAGCATGAATAAATGGATAATCTTCATCGTATTGTGAATTTATAATATTACCTAGATTTTCTTGTTCTCCCCATTCCCCTTCTTTATTTTTTTGTGCTCTGTATATATCTAGACCACTGTTTTTATTATAACGGGAAAAATAAATATATCCCAAATCAGATATAAACATTAATTTTGAAGCATTATTTTTCTCGTCTGCTTTTGATATGAACTCAGGTGTTTTAATTATTAATTTACCACCATAATCATTAAGTTCGTATGAATATTGAAAGTTATCTCTTTTTATTTTTTTGTTATCAAGAACTATAAGGTCGCTTATATATCGGAGTAAATCTTTTCCATTTTTACACATATCTATATATTTGTCAACCTCATATTGCTTTAAAGAAGCAGGTGTAGACTTATTTTTAAAACTCCCGTAATTTTTTAAAGCCTCATCGAATTTATAATTCAAATGTAAAGATCGTCCCATATAAAAATAAATAATAGGATTATCACTTCTTGCAGAAGCGAATTTCAAATAATCCAATGCTTTGACAGTATTAGTATTGGTTTCGATCAAACATACAGCATAACCGTAGTTATAATCAGGGTGTTTTGGATATAAACTTAATAATTGCGAAAACTTTGGCATTGCATTCTCATAATCTTTTTCACCAAACAAACTAAATGTTTCTGCAACTAATTTTTCTTCTCCTTCCGAAAGTTTTTGTGAATGTAAATTATAATTTAATGAAATTACAAGCAACAATATAGATACTATATATGTAATCTTACTTATCATTCTATAGATATATGTGTTTTATTATTAATTTTTTAAAACCGTTACAAACAATTTATTACAAATTATTTGTAAAGCAAATATAATATAAATTATAAAACTAACAATTTCTCATTAATAGTTAATAATCAAAAAATATTACAAGATATTATAAATGATACAGTATGTGAAAGAATTCCATAATTATTAATGCAATTTATTCCATGATATTATTTAAAAAATTAACTTTGAAATTCAATAAAAAAAGTGTGTGAAAAATGAAAAACAGGATAATAGGAACAATTTTAGGACTAATAGCAGGAATAATTGATGTAATTCCAATGATAATAATGGATTTGACCTGGGATGCTAATTTATCAGCTTTTACAATGTGGATAGTAATCGGGTTTTTTATTTCTTCAGTAAACATAAAAATTAATGGAATTATCAAAGGAATTGTAATTGCGTTTCTGGTTTTACTTCCGGTAAGTTTTATCATTGCCTGGCAAGAACCGGGATCATTGATTCCAATTGCAATTATGACAACAATTTTAGGTGGACTTCTGGGATTTGCAATTGATAGGATTGCTAATAAAAAAACAAAATCATAGAATTATTTAAGCAATTCATCCACGGGAAGCCTGATAACAGTCTCAACTCCTTCTATTTCCCAATCTGAGTTAAAGCGGAGTATGTATTCCTTATTCATCTTATCCAATTCTACTTCGTCAGGAAAAAAAAGAAATCCTGCTGATTGCAATGGAAAATCAATATATGCATCATTTTCCAATTCCTGGAAATTCCAGTTTATTGACGGAAATCCCTTTCCTGATTTATTTGCTTCCTCAAGTGTAGGACTACGACCAAATGTAGCTCCTTGTGTTGAGATTTTATCTATCCTTATCCAATTTTCTGTTGCTTTACGGTAAACAAAAAATCCAGGATTACTATGCTTTGTAGCGGATCCATAGCTAACGGAGACCATTTTGACTTTGCTATCCTCATAAACAGTCCATTTTTTATCACCTTTAGCTGGAGCAACACAAGAGTAAATCAATGAATCCTGCGAAACATCTTGCTCACAACTGCACGCAGAAAGGACTGAAAAACAAAGCAAAGGAATTAATAAGCTTTTATAATATTTCATGTTATTTTTAATATAATAATTCTATTTGCCATTATCAGAATTATAGCAAATATACAACATATTATCCAGTAAAAACAAAATATATATTTTGTTTAAAGATTATTTCAAAGTATAACATAATCTGGACAAGTGTTTTCAAAGCTTTTAACAAAAAATATTAAACAATACTAAAAAACATATTTGAATATTAATTGATTTTTAATAATTTTATAGCTGAATTTTTGTCAAATAATTTACAAATGGAAGCTATTTGAATTTAAATGAGATTTTCGAGAGGAATATATTGGTTTTATTGCATAGCTGTAGCTATGGAATAAAAAATATCTGAAGACCAATGAAATCAAGATGTTTCTCGTAGATTTTCATTTTAACTTTAAACAGTTTCATAATATTGGAGGTATATATCAATGGCTCAAAAAGCGATAACTAAATCTAAAACAAAGAGTAGTCTTGAAATTCATGTTGAAAATGTAATTTCGGGTAAAAGAAAATTTGAAAATGTTTTTCAATCAGTATCCCGTATGATACTTGATGGAGAGAATAAAATTGAAAAAGTAATAGTTAACGGTAGAACTACTTACGATTTTAAAGTTTTTCGCGAAGGGAAAAAACATATTATCGGTATGTTTGATGAAATAAACAGTTTTGTTTCTTTTGTTAAAGATGCTGCCGAGGGTGGTTCTTCTTCCGAAATGGCTTTTGTTTTAATTGGCGAACCTGGAAACGGAAAAACTTTCTTTGTCGATTTTTTAAGTAAAAAATATCGCGAATTTGTTGCTCTACCCGAAAACAGAAGATATACTTTCAAATTTACAGGATTGGATAAAATTGGTGGATATGGCAAAATTAAAACTATTGAATCTCAAACTTACGAAGATCCAATGATACTTGCCATGAATCTTTTTGATGAAAAAGAAAAAGGGATTGAATTTATTAAAAAACTTGGAGCAAAAGATAAAGACATTGATAAACTTTATAACAATTATCGCACAATTGGAGCTTGCTCGTATTATATATTTGACCAAATAAGAAATTACTGTGATGGAGATATTAAAAAAGTTCTTGAATTTATTGATATTATTCCTGTACCGGTAAGTGAATCGCGAGGTACACTTACAGGTAAATATGCAGCTAAAGATAAAATTACATCATCAGCAGTAGACCTTCTTGGTGAAGAATCAATTTCAAGACTATTGCATATTACTGATACTGATAACCCTTATCGTTTTGATTTAAGACGTGGCGCATTGGCAAGAGTTGCCGGTGGTGGAATACATTTTGCCGATGAAATTTTCAAAAATAAAAAAGACCTTGTACAGGTTTATCTTGGAGTAATTCAAAACCGTACTGTTGAAGTTGAAGGTTTTAAATGGCCATTAGACACACTAATTATTGCAACAAGTAATAATTCAGAGTTTTCTCGCTTTATCGAAGAAAAAGAACAAGCACCCATTGTTGACCGTTGCAGACTTACTTATATGTCTCATAATACGAATTTCAGACTTCAGGAAGAATTAACTGGGTATTCAATAGGAAGTTTAGACAAAACAACTTTTACCGGAGAGAAATTACATATAGACCCTAATTTAAACTATTCTATATCTGCTTCTATGATATTATCAAGAATGCCTTTGTCTGATAAACTTACACCTGTTGAAATGATGAAACTTTCTGCAGGAGAAGTTGCCGGGGAAAAAAGCATAAAAACATTAAGCGAAGTAATTGACGAACTTAATCGCGAACCTGATGTTACAAAGAGATTTGGACAAAAAGGTCTCGGACATAGAAATCTTGGACGTTCAATACAAATATTACTTGAAAAATCGAGCACACAAGAAGGTAAGTGCATGTATGCAGGCGATGTGTTTGTTGCAATAGAAAGTGTAATACTCGATTATGTACACGAACCGGCCGACAGAACAAAATTCCTTAACGATCTTAAAATTGCAAAAGGATTACATAGAAAAAATATTATGACAACTATTTTTAATGCATATATGGACGAACCAAATGCCGTTGAAAAAGACGTTATGAATTATGTTAACATGATTATTGGAGTTGATGCTAAAAATCTTGGCACTGATAAGATATGGACATACAAAGATCCGCAAACAGGTAAGCTTGTACCATTAAAAATTGATGAATCATTTATTAAAAGCGTAGAAGAACGCCTTGGATTAAAAACTGTTGAGCAACAACAAAGTTATCGTACAACAATTACTAAGATTTACGGTCAGAAAATGATGAAAGACCCGAATTATAATTTTATGGATAACAACGATCTTGTAAAAGCTGTTACCGATGTACGATTAAAATCTGATATTGCAGGCGCCGGTAGCCTTGTTGGCGCATTATCAAACCGTACAAACGAAGAAAATCAAAAACTTTATAACAGAATGGTTGAAACAATGGTGAAAAAACTCAACTATTGCTCTACTTGTGCTCAAAAAACAATAGAGTATTTCTGTACACAAGATGATGCTAATTAGGAATACTTAAAGTTTGAAAATAATTTAAAATACTTAAAATTTGAAATGACTAAAATTCAAAATAATTATAATCCTAAGGAATTTGGAAAATCTCTTGAAAAAAGAACTAAAAATTTTGCTGTACAAATAATTCGTTTGTCATTAAAATTGCCAAATACTCCTGAAGGAAGAGTCGTAAAAAATCAAATTACAAAAGCAGGCACAAGTGTAGGTGCAAATTATCGTGAAGCTAATCGTGCAAGAAGTAAAGCTGATTTTAGAAATAAAATAAAAATTTGTGAAAGTGAAGCAAGTGAAACTCAATATTGGCTTGAAATTATCATTGAGGTTAAATGGTTAAAAGAAGAAGAAATTAAATCAGAATATAATGAATCAGGTGAATTACTTGCAATTTTCACATCAATTGCTAGTAATACCAAAGTTTAGCTAATCGTTTTTAAATTTTAAGTATTTTGAATTTTAAATATTTTAGTCATTTAAATTATATAGTTTGAGAACAAGTTACAAATAATTGATTTGAAAAATAATACCCTATGACATCAAGGTACGAAATATTATTTAAGGAAATTTTAAAGAAAAAACTGACCAAAGAGCAGAAATTCATTATTGAGCAAGAGTTGAAACTCTGTAAAGAAAATGAGTTTAATGTTCAAACACAATATAAAGATACTTATTTAGGATTATACGATTTTAACGACCTTGAAGTATTACAAAACATAAAAATACCTAAAGACCTTTATAATATTGCATTAAAATCTCTTGATGAATTATTAGAACACGACAAACAAAGAGAAAAAGATGGTTTTCCGAGAAAGATAAGAATTGGAAAACTTATAAAACCCGGAAAAGGCGATAAAGCTAAAGTTGTTATTGTCCCTACCACTAATGAATCTAAATTCTACCACGACGATTCTGTTACAGAAGAAGACGATGGAGAAACAGGTGGTGCAGGAGAAGGAGAAGAAGGAGAAGTTGTTGGAGAACAACAAGCACAACCGGAACCAGGAGAAGGCGAAGGAGAAGGTGCCGGAGAAGGAAATGGAGCAAGCCACGATGTTACATCAAAAGCTTTTGACCTTGGTAAAATACTTACCGAAAAATTTGAATTGCCTAATATTAAAGATAAAGGCAAAAAACGTAGCATGACAAAATACGTTTACGACCTTACCGACAGAAACCGTGGTTTTGGACAAGTATTAGACAAAAAAGCTACCCTAAGAAGAATAATTAAAACAAATATTCTACTAGGTAATATTAATGGAACAGAACCCTTTGAAAGTGAAAATCTTTTATTAAGCCCACAAGATCAGGTATTCAGAATATTGTCACGAGAGAAAGATTTCGATAATCAGGCAGTTGTATTTTTTGTAAGGGATTATTCAGGTTCAATGCAAGGCGACCCAACAGAAGCAATTTCAACACAACATTTGCTAATTTACAGTTGGTTAATGTATCAATATCAAAACAATTTAGAAACCAGATTTATTTTGCACGATACAGATGCAAAAGAAGTTAAAGATTTTTACACCTATTATAGTTCAATGGTTGCAGGTGGGACAAAGGTTGCTCCTGCTTTTAAACTTGTAAATAAAATAATTGAAGATGAACAACTAGCTAAAGATTACAATATTTACATTTTTTACGGCACCGATGGAGACGATTGGGATAGTGATGGTAAAGAACTTACTGATGAAATTAAAATATCTCTACAATCAATAAACAGGTTAGGTATAACTGTAGCAAAAAACTCATGGACATCATCAGATAAAAGCACAACTGTAGAAGGAACTATTGAAAAATCTAAACTATTAACAGAACAAGCCGACTTAATTAAAATGGATGCTTTTTCTGCAAGTGGAGTATCGGAAGAAAGAATTATAGAAGGAATAAAAAAACTAGTAAGTGAATAGTTAAATGGAATTAATAAGTCAACATACCAAAAAAATAATGGAAGAGTGTAAAGTCATAGCACGTGATGCTGGACTTGCATTCGAAGACGAAACACTTGAGTATATTGTTACAAATCAGGATATGCTTAACCTTTCCCCAAAAGTAATGATACCTACTCTGTACGATTACTGGGTACAAGATGTTGATGTATTGAAAGGACACGGTAAATACAAACTATATCCTTCAAATCCTTACGAAACAGTAATAAACTCAAGACCTGCCATATCTTTCTATAACGATAATAATCCTGACTGGATGAATATAATGATATTTTATCATGTACTTGCCCATATTGATTTTTTCCAGAACAACAGAATGTTTGAAAATACATGGAATAACGATTTTGTAGGACAAGCACTTGCCGATAAAAGATTAATTGCAAATTTAAGAAGCGAATATGGCAGATGGCTTGATTATATTATTGAATTTAGCCGTAGTATTGATAATCTTGTTGGATACTTTCATCAGCTTGCTAAAATAAATTATCCCAAAAATATTAACCCGTCAGAAAAACTTGATTTTTACTTTGATGTATTCCTTCAGAAAATTGTTGGAGTAAGTGATATTGAACTTTACAAAGAAATTAATAAATACAACTCATTTTTATTGAAAAATCATGAAATGGGTGAAACATTATTTTTTTCTGATGTTAAAACAAGGTATCCTGAATTTCAGGCTAAATATCAAAAATATTCTGATGATGATAAAGATGGGTATGAAGATATAGTGGAATTTATTAGCGAAAACTCTCCATTTCTTAACAAAGATGAGAATTCGTGGATGAAATCTGTTTTAAATATAGTAAGAAATACATCATTGTATTTTCAGCCACAAATAAGAACCAAAACCATAAACGAAGGCTGGGCAAGCTATTGGCACGACGAACTTTTTAGAAAAGATAAACGAATAAAAGGACACGAATCGGGATATGCAAAACTTAATGCAGGAGTAACTTCTATACGCAGAATTGGGTTAAACCCTTACGCTATTGGATTACGTTTAATTCAAAACATTGAAGACCTTGCAAACGAAGGAAAATTAAGCTTCGATTTTCAGAAAATTCAAAACATTGATGAAAGAAAAGCATACAACAAAAATACAGGCAAAGGAAAAGATGCAATATTTGAAATAAGAAAACACTTTTCGGATTTTACTCTTATAAATTCATTTGTTGATCAGGATTTTGTTGACAAATACAATTTATTTACCGTAGGCAAACAGCTTGACAAACAGAGAGGAGTTTATCAATATTATATTAAAAGCAGAAAAGCCGAAGATTATAAAAAAATGCTTATAAACTCGCAGTACCACCCTCCTATTATATCTATTAACCACGAAAAAACAAACGATAAAAATATTTACTTAGTTCATAAATTTGAAAAGAAACAATTAATTAAAGATTTTATTCCTGAAACAATGATTGGAATAGAATTTTTATGGGGAGAACAGGTTCAGCTCGAAACCACCGAAATAATAGTAAAAGAAACAGATAAAAAGCAGGAATTTGAATACAAGAAGGTTTTATATACCATGAAAAATAAAAAACTATCAAAACAGAATATATAAGATGGCTAAAAGCATAAAAAAGAATATTGAGAAATTAGGCGAAATTGAAGATAGAGGTAAAAGGCTTGAAGCACTAATTAATATTAGCAAAGATATTCAGAATAAAGAAAAACAAGATATACTCTCTTTCAACGATTTTTTATATACAGTATCTAACAAACCCGAGCTTTTCTTCAGAAACATTTTTCAGATGTTTTACGATATGGTAAACTATTACATTGATGATGGACACGAAGAATATTTAGATACAGGCGATAATGTAGGATTTGTAGAATACGATTGCTCAAAATTATTTCAGGAAAACTGCAGCGACCCGTTTTTTGCCGACCGTTTGTTTGCAAACAGATTTATGAATCTTGTTGAAAGCTTTAAAAAAGGAGTTCAGAACAACAGGATGTATTTGTTTGAAGGACCTCCCGGAAGTGGAAAAAGTACATTTCTAACAAACCTGTTATTTAAACTCGAAGAATATTCAAAAACCGAACAGGGTGCAATGTACGAAACCTTATGGAGGTTAGATATTGACCTGATAAATAAAATTGACGACGAAAAACTAACAATTGACGACATAAAAGAAGAAATAGAACTATATAGTGTAGAAGATTCATCTAAGAAGAAATATCTGGAAATAGCCTGTCCTAATCACGACCATCCAATATTACAGATACCTAAATCGTTTAGAAAACAATTTATTAGAGAAATAATATCAAATAAAGTAATAGAAAACCATATTTTCAACTCACGGGAATACGAATGGGTTTTAAAAGATGAACCTTGCAGTATTTGTAATTCAATTTACAAACACCTGTTCGATAAAATTGGAGACCCTCTTATTGTATTTAGCATGATAAACGCCCGCAAAATGAGTTTCAACAGGCAGTTTGGAATTGGCATAAGCGTTTATAACCCCGGAGACGAAAGAATGGTAAAGCCAATTTTAAAGCCTACTATACAAAAATCGATCAACGAACTTTTAAAAACCGATAATATCAAATACATATACTCCGACCTTGCAAATACCAACAACGGAGTATTATCATTAATGGATATTAAAGAAAACAACATACTTCGCTTAAAAGGATTGCACGGAATTATTAGCGACGGCATACATAAAGTGGAAACTGTTGAAGAAAAAATCTCTACACTATTTATAGGATTGGTTAATCCCGAAGATAAAATACATTTTCAGAATGTAAAATCGTTTCAGGACAGAATAATAAATATAAATATACCTTATGTTCTTGATTATAGAGCAGAAGTATCGATATACAAAAACAAATTTGGCAGTAAGCTCGAAAAATGGTTTTTGCCAATGGTTTTAGAAAATTTTGCCAAAATAATAATATCAACAAGAATGAATTCCGATTCATTAACAATGAAAAAATGGATTGAAGGTCACGAAAAATATAAAAAATATGTTGATGAAAATCTCTTGCTTTTAAAAATGGATATCTACACAGGCAAAATACCCGATTGGCTTTCCGAAGAAGACACAAAAGGATTTACCAGACAAATAAGAAAAGAGATTCTTGCCGAATCGGAATATGAAGGCAGAAAAGGATTATCGGGCAGAAAATCGCTAAGTATATTTAATTCGTTTTTACTGCAACATGCAAAATCGGAAGACATGTATACTATGGATATGCTAATGACATTTTTTAATAAAAACCCCGAAATAATAAAACATGTACCCGATGGTTTTATAGAATCGATAGAAGACCTTTACGATTATAACGTGCTGCAAGAAGTTAAAGAATGTGTGTATTATTACAACGAAGAGCAAATATCAATAGATATTCAAAATTATATATACTGCGTTAATTTTGATATTGGCAATACCGTAAAATGCGATTATACAAACGATGTTATTGATATTGACGAAGAATATTTTAAAAACATAGAAGCTATATTTTTGGGCACAACAAGCACTATTAAAGAACGCCAATCGTTTAGAAAAGATATACAAACAGAATATATTACCGATACACTTTCGCAGGATATAAAGGTAAAAGGCAAAAAACTAACTACAACAGAATTGTTCAAAAGCCTTTTTCATAAATATACCAAAAACCTTAAAGAAAACGCCCTTGCCCCCTATTACGATAACGAGAACTTTAGACGAGCCATTATTGCATACAGCACACCAAGTTTTGAAAAATACGACAAACGCCTAAAACGCGATGTTACACTGCTTATAACAAATCTTCAAAAGAAATTTAATTACAACAAAGAAAGCGCCAGGCAAATTAGTATTTATGTTATTGATAAAAAGTTGGTAGAAAAGTATTAGTTACATTGCTAAACAAAAGTTTTTTTGTTATTTTTGCTTAATAATTTACTATAAATAAACAAGGTGTAGCTATAAGCAAAATAACATCACCTGTACGTTTATCTAATTGTTATGCAACATTAAAAAGAACATTTATGAAAACAAAAACAATAATTTTTTTCTTAACTTTATATCTAATGATTGTTTTCTGTTCTACTATTTTTGGACAGAAAAATGATTTAAGAAAATTAAACCTAAATGGAAATATTAAATCAATTCGTGAATTTTCTTATAAAGCTTTTGAAAAACTTGGAGATATTAAAAAAGGAAAAGCAGGACTTTATTATTATAATAGTTATAGTAACAAGGGGAATAAAATTGAAGATAACAGATATAATCCGGATGGAAGCCTTGATAAAAAATATATTTACAAGTATGACAGCACGGGGAATAGAATAGAACAAAATCAATTTACATCAGAAGATATTCTAATAAGAAAAATTACATACAAGAATGACAAGGAAGGAAACATAATTGAAGATAACAGTTATACACCAGAAGGAAAACAGGATAAGAAATATACTTATAAATATGATGATAAAGGAAATATAATTGAAGATAACAGTTACATTTCTGACGGAAGCCTTATTAAAAAATTCACATACAAATATGATGAAAAAGGGAATAGGGTTGAAAATAGCAGATTTACTTCAGATGGAAACATCGAGAAAAAATATACTTATAAGTATGACGATATGGGAAATGCAATTGAGAAAAACTGTTATACTTCTGATGGAATCCTACTAAGTAAATATACCTACAAGTATGAATACGATAATAAAGAAAATTGGAATAAACAGATTGAATTTGAAGATGATAAACCAAAATATATAATAGAAAGAGAGATAGAATATTATTAACGTTACATAAGCGTTAGACCACCTCAAAAGCGCTTAGACAGATAAATAAGCCTTAAACAGATTTTTTATTGCTAAACAAAAGTTTTTTTTTATTTTTGCTTAATAATTTAATATAAATAAATATGGTGTAGCTATAAGCAAAATAAACGTAATCAATTACGTTTACTGAATTGTTAACACTATTGTATGATGTTTGAAAAAAGAAAAATACCAGACCACACATATCAAGAACTCATTGACCTTTATGGCAAGGAAAAGGCAGAACAGATAATTATTAATTGCAATTATAATTTTACCCTTATAACAAATCGAATTCTTTTCAAGAACATAGGCCGATTATTTAGAATTTCTGGTGTTATTAATTGGATAGAAACAAAGTTGAAAATTAAATTCCTAACATTTTCAATATTAGTTGGTATTTTTAGTCTTCTATTATATATTTTTTGGACATGGTAGAAAAGAGGAACAGGTGCCAACACTAAATAAACCCCATTAAAACGCTTTTTAGATAGACCCTTGTGTGGCATAAAAAAATTATATGATATGAAAATTTCAGTGTCAATATTTATCATGGTCCTTGCCTTTTCTTGTGTGGATAAAAAATCTATTGAATTAGATTTTTTAGTAGGAACATGGAAAAGAGAAAATAAAGAACTGTATGAAGTTTGGGAGAAAAATAAGTCCTCTGAAATAAATGGTCATTCATTTATAATTAAAGACAACAAAAAAACCATTACTGAAACATTAGTAATAAAGAAAATAGATAATCAATTTGTTTATGAAGCTACAGTACCCGATCAAAATGAAGGGATAACGGTTCAGTTCACACTTAATACTGAAGCAGACTCAATTTTATCATTTGAGAATGATAAACACGATTTCCCTAAAAAGATTCAGTATAGAAAGATAAATAATAATCAAATAGAAGTATCTGTATTAGGAGAAGAGGATAATAGCTTTTCATATATTCAAGTAAGACAGTTATTAAAACAATAGTATCATTATATTTAATAATAGCATGCTACTATTTTTTTGCAGTACGTTTATAATTTTAAATAGTATCTTTCTATTGTTTTATAGTATGTTACTATTATTTAATAGCAATCTACTATTGTTTTGAAGTAATCCACTATTTTTATATAGTATGTTACTATTATTTTATAGTATCATTATATTTTTAAATAGCAAACTGCTATTATTTTGTATTATCATTATAATATTTAATAGTAAGCTACTATTATTTTGTAGTAATACACTATTATTATTAAAAATGGATATTATTACTTTTGCACACAACACATTTTTTTTGTAAAATTTTGTTTATATAAAAATTATGCTTATCTTTACTCATATTATTTTTCATCTGTTAATTTAAAATTTACACTTATGAGTAGAATAGTAATTAAAAAAAGTATTCCTATAGTAATTGATTTAGGAAAAAACATTATTATTAAACACAAGGCAGATGGCGACAAAAGTCCTTTGAAAAATGTAGATATGAAAGACCTTGAATCAAAAATTGATACAGTAGTTATAGCCTACGATAAAGCACAAAGGCTAAGACGCGAGGCAGAAGAACTTACCGAAATGGTTTATCAGTCGTTGGGAATTCATAAAAACCAAAGAACAACCGAACCCGGCGATGCAATGTACTATATTACACAGTGCAGAGATATACTTAAAGGTATATACCGTGGTTCGCTTCGTAAACTTGGCGAATGGGGTTTTCAGGTAGACGATACCACTAAAAAGAAAACAGAAGAAGAGAATAGTTAATTTATAATTAAGAATTAAGAATTATAAATTGGGGAGCTTTGCTCCCTTTTTTTGTTATCTTTGTTTAACATTATTAATGATTTATTAAAAAAACTTGTAACTATAGTAGATATAATGTGCATTAATGCATGTTATCTAATAGTTAGCTCTAATAAAAATGAAAATAAAATTAATTGTATATATTATTATTATAGCTCCTATTTTCTGCTTTTCTCAATACCCAGAAATGAATTTGTTTTATACTAAGTCTTACTATAATCCAGCACATATAGGAATATATGATAAAACAACATTTGGATTAAATTTTTCAAATCAAGATATAAAAGCTGAAGGAAACCAATTCAGACATTTTTTTGTTTATAATATTCTTCCAGATCTAGCTGAAGGTACTTTTCAAATAGGAACTCAATATATGTCATTTAATAATAATGAGTATAAGAAAGATGAGTATTCATTCTTGTCTAATTATAAAATGGAGTTAGGTTCTGGCCAGTTAGGAATAACTTTTGAACTTGTTTTAGGCTCATTTCTATTAAAAGAAAAAGATAAACGAAAATTATATTTTAATGTGCATGAAGGTTTTTTTTATAAAACTGAAAAATATTCTGCAGGCTTAGGCATTAGAAATATAAATACACTTGATATAAGAATTGAAACTGATACTTTTGAAATAGACCGAGAATTTTATTTATCATTAGGCAGTAAACATAAAATACTTGACAACGGTTCAGTTGATTATGTCGATAAATATCTATTTAATTCTATTTCAATCTACACAGATGCATATTCTTTAGGTTATTTATTAAATTCTACATTTTATTTTAAATATTTTGGTTTGGGAGGAACATTCAAACATGATTTATATAACAACAATCTATTTGCAATTAATGTTGGTTTTAAATTAGATGAAAAAGCTGAATTACAATTTGGAACTTACATATTAAATAACAATGACTTTGTAGATTATTTTGGTAATAAGTTTGAGCTTTCATTAATTTATATGTTGAAATAATTACAAGAGCTAACACTAAATAAAAAACATTAAAACGCACTTTAGCTGTGTTCGTTACCCCCGCTCTAATGAGTTTGTAAATCTGCCGCAAGTAAAAAGTATTTTTAAATTAAATAAAAAATAGTATCTTTATGGTATATAAACATATAAATATATAAGCTATGAGTAAATTCTGGAAAACATTAATTTTTACAATTATAAGTAGTCTGCTAATATTTGTTTTATGCAGCAGTTTATCAAACACAAAACAAACAAATACTGTTTTAGTAATTGATAATAATATATTTTTAGAAATAAAAAGTATAGTTTCAGAAAACTGGCTTGTAAGTCAAGATTCATCTAACACTATTCTTATTACAAGTGTTGATACCACTTTAATATGTAATTTTATAAATTGTGATAAAACAAGTGGCAGCTACGAAGCATGGGTAATAGATAAAATAATTGATAAATTTAAGTATCAACTAAAATATACTTTTAGCAAAAAGCTTTCCGATAAAGAAATTGTAGCAATAAAATTCAATAACGACTCTGTTTATAAAGTTAAAAGAACATTATATAAAAAACACAATATTGCACACCTTTCAAATAAATACGACGATTTTATTCCCCAAACAGATACAGATAAAAAAAACATTAAAAAATTTAATCAAGAAAAAGAAAAACTAATGAAGCTGTTTGTAACAGCACCCAATTTTCAAACAAAAAAGTATGCAGTATATATTACCGATAATTTACCATGGTATGCATCAATATGTATGCCCGATGTAAGTAGTGATGTATATAAAATGAAAAATAATATTAAAGAAAAATTAAATTAATTATAATAAATCCTGCTGGAGCGGACATTTGTCCGTTCGCCTATTTGAAGCCCCTAAAACATGTCGGCGCTAGCTGAGTTCACTAATTACAAAAAATCTGTGAATCAGTGGCTTTTTTATTTCATTTTTCTATGTTGGCTTTTTCAGGAATAGCTTTAAGTGGAGTTCTAATTGTTCCCGGAACATAAGGTTTTGTTTTTACAAGAGTCATTTCATCAACAATATGCTTTGCTCCTGCAAACTTGTCTATAATAAAAAGTGCATATCTAATATCCAAACTAATATTTCTACACATTTCGGGGTCGTACATAATATCGCTCATTGTGCCTTCCCAGTTTCTGTCAAAATTAATACCTATAAGCTCTCCTCTTGCATTTAATACCGGGCTGCCTGAGTTTCCGCCTGTAGTATGATTTGTTGCAGTAAAACACACGGGCATTGTAGAATTTACACCATATCTGCCATAATCTTTTTTGTTATAAAGCTCTTTTAGTTTTTCCGGTACATTATAATCGTAAATATCTGGATTATCTTTCTCAATTATTCCTTTTAAAGTAGTGTTCAGCTTGTACCGTACAGCATCTTTAGGTTGATAATCGTCAACTTTACCATAAGCAATTCTCATTGTAAAATTGGCATCGGGATAAAACAATTTATCAGCTTGCATTTCTTTCATTCCTTTAACATACAGTCGGTGCAGCTTGTTTATTTTATCGTTAAGGCTGCGGTAATTGTAAAATACTTTTAAAAGATAAATGTTTATAAACTGATTATTGATATTATACAAAGGGTCTTTTTGCAGCTTTTTATCCGATTTTTCAGTATAGTTATCAAGAAATTTGTCTAACTTTTCCTTATCAGTAAATATTGATTTACTATAAACATCATTTGTGTATTTATTAAAATCGCCTTTATATTTTTTTATTACAGTATTGTAAAATTCAGGATGGTACTCTTTATCTGTTTTTTCGTAATATATTTTAATTAGTTCTGCAAATAACTTTTTATCAGTTTCGATATTATAATTTTTTAAAGTTGCTTTAACACTTTTTTTAACACCTTCAACTCTTTGTTCAATTGGCTTAGTATTTTGATTTCCAAGTCTTGTAACTTGAGATACCATTTTAAAAATATCGAGAAAAAATGGTACTTCATAAAGATAACCAATGGTTTTTTGAAATGGTTCTATCTCTTTATATAATTTTTCATACTCAGGTAATAAGTTGCCATACATTTCTTTTCGCTTAGTATCGGCATTTGCCCATTCCTGAAACTGCTTTTCAAGTTTAATCTTCTTTTCTATTGCGTTTAATCGTTTTAAACCACGGTTTTCGCCAATCCATTTTTTCCAGGCATTTGAAACGTGTGCATACTTTGTTGAATATTGAATTCTTGTTTTTGTGTCATTATCCATAAAAGATCTCATTATATCAAGTTTCTTTTGCCTTACCTCAATTCTGCTAGGATTTGTAACTTCCATAAGTTGTTTTATTGCATAAGATGTAAGAAATTGTTCTGTTGTACCCGGATAACCAAAAACCATAGTAAAATCACCTTCCTTAATACCATCAAGCGATACAGGAAAATGATATTTAGGTTTGTAAGGAACATTGTCGGGCGAATAATCGGCAGGTTTATTGTCTTTGTCAGCATAAATTCTAAACAAAGAAAAATCGCCTGTATGACGTGGCCACATCCAATTATCAGTATCTCCGCCAAATTTTCCTATTGCCGATGGTGGAGCACCTACAAGACGCACATCGGTGAATATTTCGTAAACAAACATGTAATATTCATTTCCATAATAAAATGGTTTTATCTCAATTTTATATTGATTGTCTTTTGAAGCTTCATTTTGAAGTTTTTTAATTTCTGATTGTATCTTTGTTTGTCTTTCTTTTTCATCAGTATTTTCATCAATATCTGATAATATTCTTTCGCTTACATCCTCCATTCGCACCAAAAATGTTACAGTTAAACCCGGATTAGATAATTCCTCATTTTTATTTTTTGCCCAAAAACCATCGGTAAGGTAATCGTGCTCAACAGAACTATGAGTTTGTATTTGCCCATACCCACAATGATGATTAGTGATAAGCAAACCTTGTTCTGAAATTAATTCACCTGTACATCCACGTCCAAAAATTACAATTGCATCTTTCATACATGCTTTGTTAACGCTGTAGATATCTTCGGCAGTAAGTTTAAAGCCTTTTTTCTGCATATCTGCTATATTGTATTTTTTAAGCAATATGGGTATCCACATACCCTCGTCAGCTTTTACAAAACTGTTGCCTGCAATTGTTATTATGGCAATAAATAATATTATTTTCTTTAACATGATATTGTAAATTAAATGATTGAAATACTTAAAAATTAAAATGACTAAAATTTGAAAATTTATAAGTTAATACTTGCGATAAGTTCTTTTATAATAAGGGTCATTTTTGGTTCTGTTTTTTCTGCAACTTTCTGAACATCTTCATGAGTTACTTTAACAATTTTGCCTGGCACACCCAAGTCTGTAATAATTGAAATAGCAAAACAAGGTATTCCCATTTGCCATGCAGCTATAATTTCAGGCACTGTTGACATTCCAACAGTATCTGAGCCAATAATCCTGAAATACTTGTATTCAGCAGGAGTTTCAAGTGTTGGTCCTGTAACAGCAGTATAAACTCCTTTTTGTATTTTTATATTATGTTTAGAGGCTATTTTTTCGGCTTTAGAAATAAGTGATTTGTTATAAGTTTCGCTCATGTCAGGAAAACGTACTCCAAATTCAGGATAGTGTTCTCCAATTAATGGATTTGGTATTAAATTAATATGGTCGTTGAGTATCATTATATCACCAATTTCAAAATTGGGGTTTACACCGCCGCTTGCATTTGATACCAGTAATGTTTTTATTCCAAGATATTTCATTACCCTAACAGGAAATATAACTTTTAAGATATCATTGCTTTCATAAAAATGAAATCTGCCTTGCATTGCAACTACATTTTTACCGCCAATTACTCCAAAAATTAATTTGCCGCTATGCCCTTCAACTGTTGAAACAGGAAAACCGGGAATGTCTTCGTATGGTAATATCTGTTTAATATCTATTTCTTTAACAAGACCTCCAAGTCCTGTTCCTAAAATAATACCTATTTCCGGTTTAAAATTGGTTTTATTAAATATATAACTTGCCGTGTCTTTTATTTGTTTTAACATAATTCTTCACAATTTTATTAAAATCCTTTTGTTTTGATTTATCTAAAAATTCCACTTCAATTGGAATGTAAAATAAAGGTAAATTTTTCAAATTATCTATAAAATTACAATCTTGTATTCGCATTGCATCTTTTTCGGTAGTAATTATTATTTTATTTTTACCATCAATTTTATCATATGCATCAATAATAATACTAATATCTTTTTGTTTATAATAATGATGATCTGCAAATTTTATGTGTTCAATTTTTTCAGTAATTGCTTTTAGGTAATTAACAAGAGTAGCAGGCATTGCAATACCTGTAATAAGTACTATTGTTGTATTATTGTTAATTACAGGAATGTCAATAATATTATCATTTTTAAATACAGGTATAATTTCTCCATACTTAAATGTAGTAAAAAATAAAGATTGATATGGAAAAATATTCAATTCTGTTTCCATTATTCTTCTTTCAATAGGTTTAAGGTCTTTTGGTGTTTTAGTTACAAGAATTAAATGTGCTCTGTTTTTTCTCCATGAACGTTCCCTTAAACTCCCAACCGGTAATAAATAATCTTTTGTAATAGGTCTGTTGTAATCTATAAGCAAAACGGAAAGGCCGGGTTTTACTTTTCTGTGTTGATATGCATCATCAAGTATAACAACATTAATATTGTTTTGTTCATCGTTTAATATCTTGTTTATTGCATTTCTTCTGTCTTTATCTACAATAACACAAATTTCAGGAAATTTTTGTTTTATCTGTTTAGGTTCATCACCAATATCATTTACAGTAGAATCTTTTGTTGCTATTTTAAACTTTTTTGTTTTTCTTTTATAGCCTCTGCTTAATGTACAAACGTCACATTCGTCTTTTAATGTTCTTATAAGATATTCAACGTGAGGCGTTTTACCTGTACCGCCAATACTAATATTTCCTACTGTAATAACAGGAATATCAAACTCATAAGAGGAAAATATTTTTGAATCAAACATTCTGTTACGAATTGAAACAACTAACCCGTACAAAAAAGAAAAAGGAAATAAATACCAGCGTATTTTTATTTTTTTATGAGACATTTGGTATAAAACTCTCTGTAATATTTTAACAAAGTTATAAAAATAATTGCAATCACATAATTTCAGAACTCGTCAAATTTTTTTTTCAACTATGTATTACCTATTTTTACAACCGGTTTATAATTATTATTAAATGAAATTTGTTGCTATAATACCTGCAAGGTACGGCTCTACAAGATTACCGGGTAAACCATTGATTAATATTAATGGTAAACCTATGGTGCAACATGTTTATGAAAGGAGTAAACAGGTTGTTGATGATGTTTACGTTGCTACTGATGATGAAAGGATTTTTGACGTAATTATAGGTTTTGGCGGTAAAGTTATAATGACTTCAAAAAAACACGAAAGCGGTACAGACAGGTGCGCTGAGGCTATTGAGAAAATTCATGAAGATTCAGAAGAAAAATTCGATATTATTGTTAATGTTCAAGGCGATGAGCCTTTTATTTATCCCGAACAAATATCTACGGTGATGTCGTGCTTCAACAAAAAAAGCACTCAAATTGCTACTCTTGTTAAGCCTATTAATAATTCTGAAGATATTTTAAACCCCAACAAACCAAAAGTTGTATTAAACCTAAAGAACGAAGCTATATATTTTAGTCGTTCTCCAATTCCATATATAAAAGGAAATAAGGAAAAAGACTGGATAAAACATAAGTTCTACAAGCATATTGGAATATATGCCTACAGATATGATATTCTAAAAAAAATTACCAAACTTGAACCGACTTACCTTGAACAAAGCGAGATGCTTGAACAATTGCGCTGGATTGAAAACAATTTTAAAATTAAAGTTGAATTTACCGAGCACGAAAGCCTTTCAATTGATACAAAAAGAGATTTAATGAAAATTAATCAAACGGGATTACTTTAATTAGTTGATATGTTTATTAAAAAATTAGATTCTTGAACGTAATAATAAACAGGGTAATTGAGACCAAACTATCTGCAATAATTAAATTTCTTTGCTTTATCCAATTTTTGATAAATATCAAAGAAAAGAGAAATCGTAAAATAAGTTGAAATAAGAAGAACAAAAACAATGGAATTCCATTTCTGTTAAAATCTTTAGCGGATTCAATATCAAATCTAATAATTTCCGAAAAACTTCTTGATAAGCCACATGTTTCACATGGAATTCCTGTTTTTTCAAAATGAACACATTTTATTGGATGTTCATTTGACTCAGAAAAAATGCCGGAATAAATAAATATTAAAATTATTATTCCGGCAAATATTAAATTTATAAGAATGTAAGGTTCTTTGTATTTATTCTGTTTTAAGATTTTCCTTGTATTTTTCATCAATTTCATTAAAACGTTCTAACTGTTCAGGGCTTAGCTCTGGCATAATTGCAGCCATTTTCATTGAAACAATAGCCAATTTAGTAGCTAATTTCATATATGATGCAATTGCAGACATATCACCGCTTTCAGCTTTTTCAACAAAATCAATATATTGCTTAATCATTTCTTCATATTCGTCAAGCACATTGTCGAAGTCCCCTTCTTCTATTAGCTTGTCCCATTCTTCGCTATCAAATTCTTCGTTTATTTCTTCAGCGGCCTCTTCAAGTCCTTCTTCTAAATCTCCAAGTGCATCTTCCAAATCATCAAAAACACCTTCGCCTTCCATATCTTCCATTGCATTTTCAAATTCGTCAGCCCAATCACCTATTCCTTCTTCAACTACATTAGTAAATTTGTATTTCCAATAATACCATTGATAAGCTGCAACACAGGTACCAATTATTGATACAATAAGAGCTGCTATAATTAATCCTTTAGCTCCATTGTCTTTATTTGCCTGTACTAAAGCAACTGCACTTAAAACTATTGCTACAACACCTGGTATAAATGCCCATGTACCAAGACATGGTATCCACGAAATAATTAATGCAGTAAGACCTAATACAAATCCGGCTATGCCTAGCCCCTGTCCTGCTTTTGATTTTTGTGCTTGTTCGTTCATTTTAATTATATTTTATTTGATTAATAATTTTTTTTTGTAAAGATAGAAAAAAATAATTTTATTTGAAAAAAATGGTTTTTAATGAGTAAAAGGCACTTTTTTTAAAGAAATGACATAGCACCACCGGCAAGAGCTGCAAAAACCACTAACAGTAAAATAATTCCAATTAGCGAAATAATTAAACCTGCTATTGCCAAACCTCTTGGTGCTTTAAAAACCCCAATAAAGGAAAATAGAAGACCTAAAAACCACATAACCCAACCAAGAAATGGAACCCAGCCAAGAAATAATGCAATTATAGCCAGTACAAAACCTGCTGTTCCTAAACCATTTTTTTTAGGAACTGCTTGCTGTACTACATTAATTACTTGTGGTTGTGGTTGATTTTCCATAATATTCAATTTTTTACTAAAAAAAAACTCTGCAAAATTGCAGAGTTTTTTATTATTATGATTTATAAATTATTCAATTTCTAAATCTTCTAACTCATCAGCCATATCTTCAAGTTCGTTAACCCACTCGTCTCCAAAATCTTCAATGTCAGCTTTTGCACTATAAACTCCATAATAACCGATAGCAAGTGCTGCAATTGCTAAAACAATAGCCGCAATAGCTGCAGTTTTTTTAATTTTTGCTTTACTTGCAAAAATTAAACCTAAAATACCTAAAACTAATGCTGGCCATCCAAAAGGTATAGCAAATCCGCCTAAAACAGATAAAAATCCAGGTGCAAATGAACCAAAAGAAAATAATAATGCAACAGCACCAACAATAATGCCTGCAATACTAAAACCTTTTAAAGGTTTTTTTTGTTGTACTTGTTCTTCCATAGTAAAAAAATTTAAATTAATAATTATTAATGCGCCAAAAGTAAAACAGTTTATTTAAAAAAAAAAAAAAACATCCAAATTGTTGATAAATTGTTAATAGCAGATTACGTGTTTTGCATATATACCATGTGTTTACTATTGTTTTTTATGGTAATTATTAACAAGTTTGTAAAATACAAGATATTATTGTGGAAACAAATAATTAATGTGTTGGATCATTAGTCAACAATTTGAATGGAATATAAAATAGCTTCTAATTGCCTTATATAATTTCTTTTGTTGTATTTCATGGCATAAACATAAGTATCAACAGTTACCACTCTGCTACGTTTTTCATCAACAGTAGAAAAACTAATAAATGGTCCTCCCATAAAATCATTCTCAACTTCCCATAATCCTCGCAGTTCTGCCGTATATTTATTATTTAACATAAATTCTCTCAATTCCGGTTGTAATCCCATAGCTGTTATCATATACGAGCCATCTGTTGGTCCGGGAACATTCTGTTTTAAAAATTTATTTCTTTGTTTTACAAGATAATCAACAGTAAATGTGTTTGTATCGGTATAATCATAATAATAGATTAAAATACCCTGACTTATCATTGGGGTTTCATGCGATATCCAGATGAAATTACTGGTATCAATATCAACAATATAACCTGCAGGTACTACAAGTGATATGTTGTGATTTTTTCTTAATTTTTCTCCAATTTCACGTTTCTCATATTGTTTATAATTAAAAATTATTCTATCTCTTTCGGCTTTCTCTAAATTTTCAATTAAACTTATCTTGTTTTCATCTAAAAGTTTTATCATTTCTGTTTCACTTTTTGCTGCAACTGTGATAATTAACTGGGTTTCTGCCCATAAATTCTCTTGTATTGTTATTTTATTTTTTTTCACACTATCTGATATGTGTACCATTATAATATTTCTGTGTGTTTTAAATATACTTGCAAATGCCTGATTTGGAATATTTATTGGATCAAATAAAGGTTCTGCTATAGGCAGTAAAGGATATTCATCTAATAATATTTCTTGAAATTTCTCACCAACAGAGTTTTCCCACACCTGTTTATCAATAACAATAAGCACCTCTCCTGCTTTACCTGTAACAGATGGCAGCATAACTGAACCATTATTTTCACACGAAGTAAAAAATGAAATTACCGTTGTTAATAATACACCTAATATTATATTTTTCATTTTGCAGATATTTTGGTTAAAACCAACTTAATTTTTCACGGAAAATTTTACAAATCTATAAATAAATTACAGAGATTTTCTTCTGTAATTTTTTTTTTCATAGGAAATTATCAAAAATTGCACCAAATTTATATTACTTTTTGTATTCTATCTTTAATTTTGCTCCGTATTCTATATTTTCAATACTGCTATAATTATTTAGTAATAAAACTTCATCAAGCGATAAAGTTGATAATCTGCTAATAGCATCACTTAAATTATCTCCCTCATTTAAGATATAATATATATAATTATTATTTTGATTCTCTGTTTTGTTTTTGCCAACTATGTTATGGTATCTATATGCATGTTTTTTAGGAACATAAATAATCAATTCCTGTCCAGCAAATAGATTATCTCTCTGTAAGTTGTTCCATTTTTTGATGTTCTCAATGCTACAGCTATATTCTAATGCAACAATACTTAAATATTCTCCTTTTTTCACAATATGTAAAATTTCACTTTTATCCTCATTTTCATATAATGAATTAGTTGAATTTGATGTTGCAATATCTTTTTCATTTTTTATATAGTCAGCAATCCTGTTTGCAGGCAATACTAAAGTGTATGGCAAAGACGATTGTGGTATGAAATTCTGTTTAAAAGTCGGATTCAGAAACTTCAATGTGCTTATTGGTATATTTAATTCACTTGAAATTTCACTAAACAAAATAGGTTTATTAATAACAACTGTATCAATTTGAAAATAAATAAATTTTGGTTCAACCTGTTTAATGTTATGTTCTTCTGCATAATTCATCATATAACTCACAGCTATGAATGCAGGAACATATCCTCTTGTTTCTTCAGGAAGGTATGGTCTTAAACTCCAATAATCTGTTTTTCCTCCCGATCTGATAATAGCATTTCTAACAGTAGAAGGACCTCCATTATATGCAGCAAGAGCCAATTGCCAATCATTAAAGGTATTATATAAAAATGCAAGGTAACTGCATGCAGCTTCTGTAGATTTTATTGGATCGCGACGTTCATCAATATATGATGTAACATTTAATCCCAACATATTGCCTGTATTATACATAAATTGCCACAAACCAATAGCACCCGATTTAGATCTTGCCAAAGGATTTAACGCAGATTCAACAATTGCAAGGTATTTAAGTTCTAAGGGTAGATCGTACTTATCTAATGTTTCTTCAAATAATGGAAAATATAGTTGAGATGTACCAAGCATTTTGGCAATAAGATCTTTTTTAGTGTTTAAATATAAATTAATGTATTTTTTTACTACATCGTTATATTCAAGTTCTATAGGCGTCTCATTATTTAACAATAACAATCTTTGTTCAAAAACATCAAAATTATTATTATTTCCAACAGAAGTAGTATCGCCTAATTCATTGTCTGAATAGGCAAATTGAAAAAAACACAACAAAATAAACAAAGTAAATATTTCTCTTTTCATTTCTTTAAAAATATGCTTTGTAAAATCGGGAAATATCCTATATGCTTTACATGGCTTTTAACAAAGTTTTCAACATATAATTGTTTATTAATTTCAACTAAAACAGAATTAAATTCTGGCAAATTGCATTTAAAATTTTGTATTAAACAATAAATTATTAATTTTAAAATTACTTAAAACATTGATATGCGTTTTTTACATGTGCTCATATTTATCTTTTGTATTTCTGTGAGCTATACTCATTCTCAAGAGAATTATTCAATAAAAAAACTTCCTTTTAACACTGATGAATCTGGTGAAATTGGCGGTTATTTTTTTGATAATCAATTGATATATTCAACAAATGGCAGTAGTGGAAATATAATGAATTATTCATATAACCTATTTAAAATAACCCAAAATGATGATATGACATGGGATGAATCTGAGTTATTAGATTTTGATTTAACTACCAATCAGCATAATGCACCAATATTTTTAAATAAATCTAAGAATAAAATATACATCACAAGTGCAAATGTAAAGATAGAATACTTTAACAAACAGCAAGAAAAAGGCATTAGTTCTGGTATTTATATGCGCAACTTTAAAGATGGACGATGGAGTTACACAGCTACAGGTTTTGTACATAATAAAGAGGGTTTATGTGTTGCTCATGCCTGCCTGAATAATGAAGAAGACCAACTTTTTTATATTGCTAATTTTGATGGTGGATATGGTGGAACTGATATTTACGTTTCATACCTGATAGATGGAATCTGGTCAGAATATCAAAATTTAGGACAAGAAATAAATTCAACAGGCAACGAAATGTATCCTTTTATGAATAAAGACGGGAAATTGTATTTTTCATCAGATGCCCATAACAGTATTGGAGGATTAGATGTTTTCTATAGTGAAAAAGTTAAAGGAAAATGGACAAAACCTGCTCCTGTTGGAAAACCAATAAATTCCATTTCCGATGATTTTGCATTTTTTATAGATGATAAATCAGAACGAGGATTTTTCAGTTCAAACAGAGATGGTTCAAATGATATTTATAGTATATTATCAAATTTTCCTGAATTTAATAATTGTACAGAAACAGATAATATAAGCCGTTGTGTTACTTTGTTTGAAACCCGCACATTAGGGCTTGATACTACTTCATTCGACTTTGAATGGGAACTCGGAGACGGAAATATTCTATTTGGAGAGGAAGTTGACCATTGTTATGAAAAAAATGGAAGTTATAATGTAAAATTACATGTTTACGATAAGTTAACAGGCAAAAAAATTGAAAATGTAGCAGATGCAATTGTTGATATTGGTACTTCAGAAGGAGTATTTTTTGATACACCATCTGAATGTAAAATAAACGAAGTTATTACATGTAAAAATACAGTAATTAATATTAATGGATTTGATAATAGTAAGTTGTACTGGGATTTTGGTGATGGCTCAAAAATTGTTGGCAATAATGCTGCTTATAAATATAAGCATGAAGGGGAATATTTTGTAAAACTTGGTTTAATTTCCGATAAAGGCGTAATAAAAGAATTGGAAAAATATTGTGTATATAGAAAAATAAAAGTTATAAAATGATATTCCGATACATATACACATTATTACTAATAACAATGTTTTCATCTGTTAAAAGTCAGCCCGTTCCTACAGTTGAAGAAAATATTCCATATTTAGTAACTTTTGGAAAAAACGCAGATCAATCATGGGGTGATGATGATTTTTGTCAAACATTTTTCTTTGTTGTTCCCAAATCAACAACAATCCCATTCTATTTAAGAGTTTTTGATCCTGATGTTGGTGGTGCAATTGATGAAGTAAGAGGAATATTTGATACAAAAGTAAAATTTTCTGTTTATGGTGGTAAAGAATGTTTTTCAAATAAGGATGCAAGACAAACAAACCCAATTGGGAACTATAAAAGTGGAAATTTATTATTCTCAAAAACATTTGGAGCTAACTCTAAATATAATGAGGAATGGTACACTTTTGGCCCATTCAACCCTTCAGAAGGTGAGTACGTAAAAAAATTTGATGGATACCTATTTAAAATTATAGCTGAAGGCGTTGAAGGTAATGATGGCAACCTTTATCAATATTTTTTCAGCACTAAATCTAATAAAAACATTGCATTAGAAGGTGGGAACGCTTTTACTTATGAATATACATTTAGATTATCCGATAAAGCAAAACATATCTCTCATATCTATCCTTTTGTTGATGATAAAGTCCTTTCAATTAAAATACATATATTCGATTGGGATAATGAAGGATATGTAAGAGTAGTTTCCAATTCAAAAAAAGGAGAAAAATGCCAACTGTCAGGAGAAGGACATTGGACTGTGAATGAATTTAATATTGTTGATGAAGAAAAAAATTCTACATTTGATGTTCAATTTATTAAACCAAGTATCAATCCAATAAAAAATAATAACGGTGTATTGTATATTACAAATCAATATAATGAGTTTTTACCATTTTACACAAGCCCTATTGGCGGTATTCCAAAGTACAGATATAATATAAACGTTATAAAACATTAATTTAATGAAAATAGGAAAATATAAATATTTACTGATATTATTATTATTATTATTATTATGTTTTAATTCGTTTTCTCAAACTTATAAATTTAATTTTTGGGGATTAGAGCAAGATTTACCCGAACAATTTATATATACAATAAACCAAGATTCATGCGGATTTTTATGGGTTGGAACAGGTAGCGGTTTAGCTAAATTTGATGGACATTCATTTGAAATTTTTAACGAAACCAATTATTTGCCAAACAACTTTATCAGCACAAGCTTTATTGATAAAAATAATAATATTTGGTTTGGATTTAAAAACGGGCAAATTTCCACTTATGATGGGAAATCGTTCTCAACAATCTCAATATCAAAAAATTTCACAAGTGTGATTAATGATATTAAAGAGGATAAAAACGGAAATATAATCATTGCTTCTCAAAGTAGTGGGGTGGCTATTATTTCAAAAAATGACAAAACAACATTGTTGAAAAATAATATTGATGATAAACAGATTTATTGCGTTGAATTGTTACCCGACAATAAATTATTGCTTGGAACAAATGAAGGTTTGTTTAAATATAATATTAAAAATTCTCAACTACAGGAAATTAGTGAAATACCTATGACCGGTATTCTCGCCATATTAAAAGTAAATGATAACAAATATTATATTGGGACTGAGGATGAAGGTGTCTATACATTAACACTTAAAAACAATAATTTTATTATTAAACAATTCAATCCTGAAGATCAACTTGATTATTATAAAATACAGAACATATATCTTGATAAAAACAATAATTTATGGATAAGTACTTTTGGTAACGGTGTTTACAAATATTTATATACTGAAAATGAAATACAATATAAAAACCACATTATATTTAACCAATCTAATGGGCTGAATAGTGAAAATGTAAAAACAATATATGAAGATTTTGAAGGTAATATATGGATAGGAACATATGGAGAAGGGTTAGCAACAATTGTTGATGATTTTTTCGCATTTTATTCAAATAAAATTAAAGGTAAAACAAATAATATTTTATCTGTTTTTGCAGAGGATAAAACAGTTTTTCTCGGAGCAGAAGGCTTTTTAATAAAAATAGATGTCGATTCTATTGATGTATGGAATTATTTAGGAGCCGAAAATGGTTTACCTGACGATAACATCACAGCTATATACAAAGATGTAACAGGAATTTTATGGATAGGCACCGAAAAAAATGGTTTATTTTCTTTAAATATTATAACTAATACATTTGTTAAAACAGAGCTCTCTGAAGACATGTTAACAAATTCTATTAACTATATAGACGGCTTTGGAAAAAACTTATGGATAGCCACTAAAAACGGACTCATTACCCTTAATAAAGAAAATGGTAAACTATATGTTTACAACACAGAAAATGGATTACCTCACAATAACATAAATCATTTGTTTATTGATATTAATGAAAATGTATGGGTTGCAACACAAAGCAATGATTTGTATGTAATAACAAAGAGAGCTATTATAAAACACAAAATTTCAAATAGTAATGAAATATTAAAAATAAATCAAATAATTAGAAGTAATGATAGTAAAATCTGGATAGCAACTTATGGAAACGGAGTTTATAGTTATGACAATAAAAGATTTACGAGATATTCAACAAATGATGGTTTAAAATCAAATTATTGCTATAGTATAATGTTTGATGAAAACCGTAATATTTGGGTAGGTCATAGGCAAGGGATAAGTAAAATTGACCCATTAGGACATATTAAAACTTATGGTAAATCTGATGGAATATTAGGAGATTGTAATAAAAATGCAATTTATCAGGATTTTGACGGATGTATATGGTTTGGGACAACAAATGGTGTAGTGCGATATAATTACAAAAAAGATAAAAAGAACACAATTGCTCCATTAATAAATATTACTTCTATAAAATTTTCCGACCAAAATATTTCTGATTTTAATAAAATTGAAATGCCTTATGGTGTTTATAGATTAAATATTGATTTTGTTGGCATTAGCTTTAAAGATCCTGATGGTGTTACATATAAATATAAACTTGAAGGTTATGACCTTGAATGGAATGAGACAAACAGTAAACAAATTGTTTATAGCAGAATTGAAGATGGCACCTATAATTTCTTACTTAAATCGTGCAATAACGATGGTATATGTAATGAAACCCCAATAAAACTTGAAATATACGTTGCACCTCCTATCTGGAAAAGATCTTGGTTTATTGCCATTGTTATTATTATTATATTGTATAGTATATACCTTATAATTAAAATTCGTGAAAAAAATCATAAACGCTTACAGGAATACCTGCAAAAAACACTTGACGAAAGAACTAAAGAGGTTGTTGAACAAAAAGATAAACTTGAACAAGCAAATAAAGATATTACTGACAGTATAAATTATGCCCAAAGAATTCAGGCTGCTATTTTACCATCTACACAAATATTAAATCAACATTTTCCTCAATCATTTATTTATTATCTACCCAGAGACATTGTTAGTGGTGATTTTTATTGGTTTGAAAAGATAAAAAATAAATTTGTAATTATTTGTGCAGATGCCACCGGACATGGTGTTCCCGGCGCATTTATGTCGCTAATAAGCGTTACTTTAATAAAAGATATTTTAAAAAATAATGAATACTTGCCTCCTGCCGAAATTTTAAATATTTTGGATAAAGAAATAATTAACACACTTAAACAAAAGACAAGCGATATAGGGATTAACTCAAGTGATGGATTAGATATGACTGTTTGTGAAATAGATATAAATACCAATAAACTTAAAGTAGCATCAGCAATGCGACCTATATTGTTGTATCACAATAATGAACTATTATACATTAAAGGTAATAGATATTCAATTGGCGGTTCTATACAAACTAAAAAAGTTTTTGATAACAAAGAATATGATTTAAACAAAAATGATATTTTATACTTGTTTTCAGATGGTTATGCCGATCAATTTGGAGGACCTAATGGAAAAAAAATGAAACTACAAAGATTTAAAGATATAGTTAATTCAATGATAAATAAAGATACAGAACAACAATTTGATATTATAAGTAAATCTTTTATTGAATGGAAAGGTGAATATAAACAAATTGATGATGTTATTTTTATGGGAATAAAGATTTAGAACTGCTTAAAATCTGCTATTTAGCAGATTTTTCTTTTTCTATTTACTTAAAAAGTAAAAAAAATATTGATTTTTCAAAGAATTTATTTGTAAAAAAGAAAAATGTAGTACATTTGCACTTCCAAATTTTACTTGGAAATTTGGCCCGTTCGTCTAGTGGACTAGGACGCTAGGTTTTCATCCTAGAAACAGGGGTTCAATGCCCCTACGGGCTACTTTTTTTAATAATATAAAATATTAAAATATGGCTAATCACATTTCGGCATTAAAAAGAATCAGACAAAGTGAAAAAAGAAGAGTGCATAATAAATACTATGCAAAAACAACACGTAATGCTGTTCAAAATTTGAGATCTTCAACTAATAAAAAAGAAGCCATAGAGCTGTTACCAAAAGTTTCTGCTATGCTAGATAAATTAGCAAAAAAGCGTATTATTCATAAAAATAAAGCAGCTAATATTAAATCAAAACTTACTTTATACGTTAATGGCATAGCTTAATTAACGATAAACTTTATAGAGCCGTTCAATTTTTTGATCGGTTTTTTTATGCTTCAAATTCTGAAACTTTAAATTAAAAAATTCGTAAAATCCTTTATTAAAAATAAAAGTAAACATTATAATATATGAATATTGGAATAATTATAGGAAGAATTGGTGGTGTAGATGGTGTAGCTCTTGAAACAGAGAAATGGATAGATGTATTAAAGCATCTTGGACATAAAGTTTTTATAATTTCAGGACAATTTCAGGAACGAGCAATAGATAGAGAATTAGAAACTCTTGTTCCTGAAATGTCTTTTTTTTCACCTGAAAGTTACTGGGGGCAAAAAAAAGCGTTTTTTTTTCCCGAAACCAATCCTGATGAATTAATTGAACACATTAGTTTTTACTCCGATATAATATGTGATAAAATAATTAAATGGATAAATAATCGAAAAATTAATGCTATTATTTCAGAAAATGCTTCTGCACTACCTGCACATCTTGAAATGGGTTTTGGGATTAAAAAAGCTGCCGAAAAAACAGGTATTCCAATTATTACTCACGATCATGATTTTGCATGGGAGCGCGGAGAACGCTATTTTTCAACACACAAACAAATAAATAAATTTGTAGCTGATGTTTTTCCTTTAAGACTCCCAAACTCGTTTCATGCTGTTATTAATTCAAATGCTCAAGCAACTTTAAAAGAAAAATTTAACAGAAATTCAGTTGTTGTACCAAATGTAATGGACTTTAATGTAAAATTTGGTGAAACAAATGAGTACAATAAACTAGTAAAATATCATTTAGGTTTAAACAGCACAGATATCCTTTTATTTCAAATAACCCGTATAGTACGCAGGAAAGGAATTGAAGTAGCAATAGACCTTATTCATCGATTAGATGATAAAAGAATGAAACTCATCATTACAGGAAGCCATGCAGATGATGAGGGAAATATATATTACAACGAACTTATTGAACAAATAAATAAATTGAAACTACAAGGTCAAATTATTTTTGCCTCACATATAATTCACAATAAAGGCATACAAGGGGTTTCCTGCACCTCATTCTCATTATCTGATGCTTATGCTAATGCTGTTGCTTGCACGTATTTTAGCACTTACGAAGGCTTTGGCAATGCTTTTGTAGAATCAGTATTATCTAAAACTCCAATTTTTGTGAATAATTATAAACCCGTTTATATGCCTGATATTGGTAGTAAGGGATTTAAAACAGTAATGTTGGAAAATAATGAATTAAACAATAAAGCCGTTAATGATATTAGAGAGATTCTTATTAATGAAAGGTTAAATAAAGAAATTGCAGATTATAATTTTGAATTAGGGAAAAAATACTTCTCATATAAAACATTAGAAGAAAAACTTACAATATTATTTGAAAATATCAATAAATCTTAAATTCACGATAAAACTACTTGATAAATTTTAACCCTATAAAAAGCATTTTAAGGGCTTTTAATACATCCAATTTTAAATATAATATTCATGCATATTTATTTTAAAATTCTTTCTTAAAACAAAAAATTATTTTTCAATAAATTCACAAACGATTTCACAAATGTAATTCGTATTTACATCCAATAATTAAATTCCACATTTGTAACGAACTTTTTTATTATAAAATTTATTGTTTTTACACAAAAGTGAATTCATATTTGTAAACAGTCGTGGAGACATTGTTTTCACCAATATTAACTTCATTTAATCAATGCCTTATAATGTATAATTAAATATTTAATTTAATCAATATATTACCTGTGTGCAAGTAATTGTAAAATATAATGTTTTTAAATCATACTGTCGCTATCTACATACTCTATACCTGGCTTTTAGTGATTTTATTTAAATAATTGGTTCATAACATTGTTAGGTTGGTATTTATTCACTATCTTAGTACTTTACAGAATATTTACAAATCATCGATGTTACATTTGTGAATTATTAACATTTTGTTAGCGTATACAAATGTGGTCATTTTTATGTTTACATTTGTGGTGAGTAAAAAAACGTAAAATGATTAAAGATAGAATTGAAAAAATAATACGAGATGAAGGTATAACTTCTTCAAAATTTGCTGATGAAATTGGAGCTCAACGATCAAGTATTTCCCACATTCTTTCAGGCAGAAATAACCCCGGCTTTGAAATACTTCAAAATATATTAAAACGTTACGGGAATATTAACGCCGAATGGCTTATGCAGGGTATTGGAAATATGTATAAATCAGGGGGAACAATTACCAATACTGTAGAAAAAATGAAACAAGAACAGCTTAGTATAGAAACCAAAACCAACCCTACCCCACCCTTGCATGAAACAACAGAAGCAATAAATACTCTTAAAAATGAAGATTTTATTGAAAAAAATGAAAGAACAATAGAAAAAATTGTTGTTTTCTTTTCTGACAATTCATATAAAGAGTATTTTTCCGCACATCAGGACAATCACTAATCATCTGTAGGGATGGGGTATCGAACAGTGTTGTGAAATAATATTTTTGAACATTAACCAAGTTCCGTTCATTCATGACCCAATATTAGATTTTTTAACAAAATTTCATGAGAAAAATATTTTATTATGATAATTTTATTACTTTTGTAGATTGTCTAAAATGATGTTATCAACCAAGAATTATATGAAAAAAATTCTGATTGTACTGGTAATAAGCTTGTTATTTGCCGAATGTGTATCTTCACAGCGTTCTGCAAGATGGAGAAGAATGAGATATGAAGTTGTTTATGGAATTGGAGCTACAAATTTTTTAGGAGAACTTGGAGGAGCAAACCGTGTAGGAACAAATTTTGTGAGAGATTTGGAATATGTTGTAACCAGACCATTAGCAAGCATTGGTATGCGATACAAGCTAAGAGAAGAATTGTCATTAAAGGTTGCTTTTACCGGAGGATATCTAAAAGGAGATGATAAATTAACAGCAGAAATGTATAGAAACAACAGAAACTTAAATTTTAGATCTCTAATAATTGAATTTGGTTCTCAAATTGAATATTCTGTTATTAAAGAAAAAATAGGACATAGATATAATTTGAGACGAGTTAGAGGAGTAAGAGGGTTTAAAACAAATACTTACTTCTTCATTGGATTAGCAGGATTTTACCATAATCCTCAAGGACAATATATTGATGGCAATTGGTATGCATTACAACCATTGGGAACAGAAGGGCAAAGTTTAGTTCCAACCAGAAAAAAATATTCAAGAATTCAATTATCAATTCCTTATGGTATTGGATTTAAATATGGTTTAGACAGAAAATGGAGTCTTGGGCTTGAATTTGGTATAAGAAAAACCTTTACTGATTATATGGATGATGTTAGTACAACTTATTATGATTATAATGCGATAAAAGAAACAGACGGTGGTGATATTGCAGCATATTTTTCTGATCCTTCTATTGGCAGATGGGATGGTGTTACTAATTATCAAGATGGCTGGACAAGTTCGAATACACAAAGAGGAGACGCAAAAGATAAAGACGTTTACATGTTTGTAATTTTAAATTTAACATATAAATTAAGGACAACTAGAAAAGGGTTGCCAAAATTCTAAAATTAAAAAAAATACAATGAAAACAATTAATATAAAATTACTGCTATTAATAAGTGTTTTTACTTTTTTAATTATCGATACATCATATTCTCAAAGATGGAAAAGAACTAGATATGAATTAATTTATGGAGCAGGTACTGTAAATAGTTTTACTGATTTAGGAGGAAGAAATGGTGATGGAAGACACTTTTTTAGCGATATAGACATTCAGGCAACTAGACCAATAGGTATGATTGGAGTAAGATATAAAATTAAAGAATTATTGGCTGTTAAATTAAATTTAATTTTTGGTCTTATGAGAGCCAGTGATACATACACACAATGGGATGCCAGACGAAATAGAAATGCCATCTCGAATACGTTTTTATTTGAAAATTCAATGCAATGTGAATATTCAATACAAAAAGAAAGATTTGGAACAAGATATACTTTTTCCAATTTAAGACGTTTTAATTTTAGAAATGTAAATGTATATGTTTTTGCAGGCGTTGGAGGAACTTATGCTATTCCAAGTTTAAAAAGCGACTGGTCATCAAACAAAAGTGAAGCATTTCATAAATATAATTTTAATTTTCCTATGGGTCTTGGTTTAAAATATGGAATTAACAGACGTTTGGCATTTGGAGTTGATATAGGACATCGTTATACTACATCCGATTATTTAGAAGGTTTTTCTGACACACATTCAAATGGAAAAGATTCATACATTTTTATAATATTCAATTTAGCATATAAATTAAGAACAGCTAGAAGCGGTCTTCCAAAATTTTAAAATAATTTAAATATTTATTTTTCTGTTCTGATATGAAAAAATTAATTATTTTAATTTTTATTTTTATTGGTTTTTCAATAAGTATTAATGCACAAAGGAGTTATGACCTAGGTCTTTGGGGCGGTGGTTCTTATTACTTAGGAGATATTAATACATCATCTCATTTTAAGAAAATACATCCTTCAGTAGGAGTGTTTTTACGATACAATTATAACACAAGAACAGCTATTAGAGGAAGTTTATTTTATGGAACATTAAGTGGAGTAGATCAGTCTAGTAGATATTTGTATCAGAAAATACGCAGTTATAGTTTTTCAACTCCAATTTTAGATTTAACAGGGCAATTTGAATTTAATTTCTTGCCTTATGCAATTGGAAGTGACACCAAGAATTTTTCCCCCTATGTTTCAGCAGGACTTTCTTTTCTTCTGGCAGCTAATTCAGGAAACCCATATCAAATTGTTGTTCCAATGGGCATAGGGTTAAAGTTTAATATATCGGAAAAAATTGGTGCAGGAATAGAGTATTCTTTTAGAAAAACTTTTTCCGATCAAATAGACAATCTAGGAGGTATAGAAAATAGTGTTACTAATCATCAATCACATTTTAAGCAATTGGCATATTCTCATGATAATGACTGGTATGCTTTTATTGGATTTTTTATTTCTTACAATATAAAAATTGATAATTTTGTTTGTAGGGCATATGATTATTAATTTATGAGCTTAAAAAATAAAATAGATAAAAATAATTTACCTAAGCATATTGCTATTATAATGGATGGCAATGGCAGGTGGGCCGAGAAAAAAGGAAAACCAAGAATATTCGGACACAAAAATGGGGTAAAACCAATAAGAATGGTTACAGAGGCAGCTGCAGAATTGCAAATAAAATATTTAACCCTATACGCTTTTTCAACAGAAAACTGGAAAAGACCAAAAGCTGAGATAGATGCATTAATGACATTGTTAGTTGCTACAATTAATTCAGAAATAAAAACACTAAATAAAAACAATGTTCGTTTACTGGCAATTGGTAATCTTGACAGCTTACAGGAAAACGTAAAAAATAAATTGTTAAAAGCTGTTAAAAAAACATCAACAAATACCGGTTTATCATTAGTTTTGGCATTAAGTTATAGTTCAAGATGGGAAATTGTTGATGGAATTAAAAAAATTGCAAATGATGTTGTTAATTCAAAACTTAGTATTGACGATATTGATGAAAATTTAATTTCAAATTATTTAACAACAAAGGATATTCCAAATCCTGAACTTATGATAAGAACAAGTGGCGAATTAAGAATTAGTAATTTTTTATTGTGGCAAATGGCATATACTGAATTGTATTTTACAGATGTTCTTTGGCCCAATTATGATAAAGAACATTTCTATGAAGCTATTATTGATTATCAGAATAGAGAAAGGCGCTTTGGTAAAACAAGTAAACAAATCGAAAAAAGTTAAAAACAATGTTTAAAAAATATTTAATATTATACATACTAATCTTCTTAACAATTTTTGGGTTTTCACAAATATCAATTAATTCAGAATCAATTGATATAGATTATTCAAATCCACAAGAATATGAAATTGGAGGTATAACTATTTCCGGAATTAAGTATTTAGACCATGAAGTATTAATAAACCTAAGCGGATTAAGTGTTGGAGACAAAGTTTTTATTCCCGGAGAAGGTATTTCTGATGCTGTGAGAAAATTATGGAAACAAGGTTTATTTTCTGATATAAAAATATCGGCAGAAAAGATTATTGGAGAAAATGTATTTCTTAGTATTTATTTACAAGAAAGACCACGTTTGTCAAAATTTTCTTTTACGGGAATAAAAAAAGGTGAAGCAGAGGATATTAGAGAAATGGTGAAATTGGTTAGAGGCAATCAAATAACAGATAATATAGTTAATAACACAAAAAATATTATTGAAAATTATTTTATTGAAAAAGGATTTTATAATACTGAAGTTAATATAATTAAAGAAGATGACTCTACTTTGGTAAACAATGTTTCGTTAAAAATAATTATTAATAAAAAAGAAAAAATAAAAATAAATGAGATACGTTTTGAAGGTAATCTTACAACAAAAGAATACAGAGAAAAGCTACAGGCTAATGGACTTGGGAAAACAAGTTTTGTAAAATCTCCTTTTAACGACAAAAAACTTCATCGTAAAATGAAGGAAACCAAACAAAAAACATGGTATAATATTTTCAAAACATCAAAATATATAGAGAAAGATTATAGAGCTGACAAGAAAAAAATTATTGCGAAATACAATGAATTTGGATTTCGCGATGCAGTAATAATTAGCGATACAGTTTATGCTTTTGATGATAAAACTTTGAATATAAATATTAAAATTGATGAAGGTAATAAGTATTATTTTAGGAATATTACCTGGGTTGGAAATACAAAATACAAATCAGATTACTTAAATAATTTACTTGGAATAAAAAAAGGAGATGTATATAACCAAACTCTTCTTGATGAAAGCTTATTTATGAATCAGAACGGAGTGTTCTCATTATATCAGGATAATGGTTATTTATTTTCTTCAATTACACCTGTTGAAATAAATATTGAAAACGATTCAATTGATATTGAGTTAAGAATTTATGAAGGTAAACCTGCCAGAATTAGAAATGTTGTAATTGTTGGAAATACTAAAACAAATGAACATGTGATAAGGCGAGAAATAAGATCTAGACCCGGACAATTGTATAATAGGTCTGATATAACAAGATCAATTAGAGAATTAGCAACATTAGGTTATTTCGACCCTGAAAAACTGAACTTAAACCCAACACCAAATCCTGAAGATGGAACTGTTGATTTAGAATATATTGTTGAAGAAAAACCTTCAGATCAAATTGAACTTTCAGGTGGTTGGGGTGCACAAATGATTGTAGGAACTCTAGGTGTTTCATTTAATAATTTTGCAGCAAGTAAATTTTTTAAGAAAGACTCATGGAGACCTATTCCCACTGGTAACGGACAAAGATTAAGTGTAAGGGCTCAATCGAATGGCAGATGGTATCAGGCATATAATATGTCGTTTGTTGAACCATGGCTAGGAGGAAAAAAACCAAATTCTTTTCATATTTCCGTATTTCACACAATATTATCAAATGGACAAGCAAAAAGAGTAAAGGATACTGCTGATGTTAAAATTGATAATCCTGATTATCAAGGAATGAAAATAACCGGTATTTCTTTAGGTCTTGGAACCAGATTAAAATGGCCTGATGACTTTTTTACTGCACACGGGGAATTAAGTTATCAGCATTATGATTTAAATAATTATCAATACCGCAATTTATTCTCATTTTCTAAAGGAGTTTCAAATAATATAAGCCTCAAAGGGATTTTTGGACGAAGTTCTGTTTCTCAGCCAATTTATCCAAGAAATGGTTCTTCATTTTCTGTTTCCCTTCAAATTACACCACCATATTCATTATTATCAAATAAAGATTATACCGTAATGAATGATGAGGACAAATATAAGTTCATAGAATATCACAAATGGAAATTTAATGCATCATGGTTTTCTAGTTTGGCAGGAAAATTGGTGTTGAATACTCGCGCCGAATTTGGTTTTCTCGGAATGTTTAATAAAGATTATGGTTATTCGCCATTTGAAGGATTTAATCTAGGCGGTGACGGACTTGTTACTTACAATCTTTATGGAATGGAAACCATTGCATTGCGAGGATATGAAAATGGTTCTTTGACGCCGGCAAGTGGAGGAAATGTTTATGATAAATTCACAGTTGAAATAAGATATCCTTTATCATTAAACCCTTCAGCAACTTTATATGGTCTGGCATTTTTTGAAGCAGGAAAAGCATGGTATGAATTTAAAGATTTTAATCCTTTTAACATAAACAGAGCTGCAGGAGTTGGTGTAAGGATATTCCTGCCAATGTTTGGTAAACTAGGTGTAGATTGGGGATATGGATTTGATGAAATACCAGGCAATCCAACAGCACACAAAAGCCAGTTTCATTTTATTATAGGTCAAAACTTTTAATTAATTATATTTGTCAATAATTTAAAATTTATAAATCATGAAAAAAATAATTTTAACTTTAAGTATTGTATTAATAACATTAGTAACATTTTCTCAAAAATTTGCTTATGTTGATTCTGATTATATTCTGAAAAACATCCCTGCTTATGAAGCAGCTCAAGCTCAATTAGATCAAATGTCTGTTGAATGGCAAAAAGAAATTGAAGCATTATATGCAGAAATTGATAAATTATATAAAAATTATCAAACAGAAAAAGTTTTACTTACTGAAGAAATGAAATCAAAGAGAGAAGATGAGATAATTGCAAAAGAAAAAGAAGCTAAAACTATTCAGAAAAAATATTTTGGTAAAGAAGGTGAATTATACAAAAAAAGGCAAGAGCTAATAAAGCCAATTCAGGATGATATATTTAATGCAGTTAGAGAAATTGCAAGCGAAGGTAATTATGCTGTAATTTTTGATACTTCTGGTGGACTCACTATGTTATATACCGATTCAAAATATGACAGAAGTGATGAAGTGTTAGAAAAGTTGGGATATAAAAATTAATATTATATATTTCCTCTGTAAAAAAATATTTAACTTGTCAGAGGGAACCAACATTTAATTTTTTTCATATATTTTATGTATATTTAAGAAAAAATTTATGTAGGTTTGCAAACGTTTAATTTAAAAAATTCTAATTAATTATGAAAAAAGTATTTATTAATGTTTTATTAATAGCTTTTATTTTTGGAAGCATAAGTTCATTTGCTCAATCAAAAGCTAAATTCGGACATATTGATTCAAATAGCCTTCTTGCACTTATGCCCGAAAGAGAAACTGCAAAAAAAGCAATTGAAGACCATGCAAAACAGCTTGAAGAACAATTGCAGACAATGCAACTTGAACTTGAAACAAAATATGCTGATTATGTTGAAAAACAAGCAGAATTAAGTGAGTTAATCAAAAAAAGTAAAGAACAAGAACTTGCCGATTTGCAAAAAAGAATGCAGGATTTTCAAGCAACAGCACAACAAGATCTTCAAAGCAAAGAAGGGGAATTATTGAAGCCAATTATTGACAAAGCAAGAAAAGCTATTGAAGATGTTTCAAAAGAAAAAGGTTATACCTATGTGTTTGACACAGGTGTTGGAGCTTTAATCTATTGGCCAAAAGATAGTGACGATCTTTTGCCTTTAGTTAAAAAGAAACTTGGAATAGAATAATATTAATTAAGACCATTTTTAATGGTCTTTTTTTTTACAATAAATTTATATGCAATTAGCAAATAAACATCCTATAGGTATATTCGATTCTGGGGTTGGAGGTTTATCTGTTTGGAAAGAAATTGTAAAACTGCTCCCTAATGAAGATATTATTTATTATGCTGATACAGGGAATTGCCCTTACGGTAAAAAGTTGCAACAGGAAATAATTAGTTTTTCTGAAAAAATAGTTGATTTTTTAATTGCCAAAAATTGCAAATTAATTATTGTTGCCTGCAATACTGCTACCGCTTCTGCAATAGAACATTTGCGTGCAAAATATAATATTAAATTTGTTGGTATGGAACCTGCTGTCAAACCTGCTGCACTTAATTCAATTACAGGGAAAATCGGTGTGTTGGCAACTTTGGGAACTTTCAGAGGGAAACTATTTAATGAAACAAGTAAACAATACGCTAACGACAAAGATGTGCATATTCAAATTGGGCACGGGCTTGTTAATGCAGTTGAAAATGGTTTAATAAAATCAAAAGAAACAGAAAAATTATTGCAAAAATATTTGCAACCAATGCTGGATAGTAATGTAGATCAAATTGTACTGGGTTGTACTCATTACCCTTTTTTAATTGATATTATTACACAGATTGTTAATGGAAAAGCTAAAATTATAGACCCTTCTTTTGCGGTTGCAAAACAAGCAGAGAACTTACTTAATAAAGATAATTTATTAAATTTATCAGATAATATTGCAAATTATAAGTTTTATTCTACCGGCGATAATAAATCGCTAATAACAGTTTTAGAGCAATTGGCTTATAATGATTTGAGTGTTGAAATTGTTTAAAGTTAAAATGAGAAAACAGACTATATATTACAATTTATTTAATAATTATTAGTTTTCCATCACTTATTATATTATTATCGATAACAAATTTGTATATATACATACCGCTATTTAGTTTATGCTTATTAATTGTCATAAACTTTGTTCCGGTTTTAAGCATTATACTATTTACTTTTTCACCCTGCATGTTGTATATATCTAATTGTCCTGATAGCCCTTTCGATAATTCATAGCTCAAGTATAAGACATCATTTGCGGGATTAGGATATATTATATTGTTTGTGCCAATAATTTCTTCTAATGATACAACAATATCAACAATTTGATATGATGTATCGGAACCACACTCATTTTGTACAATCAAGATAACGGTGTATGAATTAGTAATTGCAAAATAGTCATGTACAGGATTTTCATCTGTAGAATTTTGTAAATCGCCAAAATCCCAGTAATAAGAAGTGGCACCTGTTGAATTATTTGTAAATGTTACGCTTGCACCATTAATTGTGTATGAAAAGTCTGCCGTTGGGTCTGCTAAATCACAATTTGATATTGCAAAATCATCAATAGCAACACCTTCCATATCGGCTTGTAGGCTTGTAAAAGAGAATCTAAATTTAACATTACTTTCACCTGCAAGATAAGGAACAGTATTGGAAACATGTATCCATCCTGTAGATTCGCCCGACCATGGATTATCCCAGTTTGATTCTGCTGAACCTGTACTAAGAGTTTGCCATGTTGTACCATTATCTATTGTATACTCAAAAGTAACAGTACTGACAATTATAGTAGTAGAATATTGTAACTCAAATTCAATAATAGGTTTGGTTAAGGATGTGAAATCAAAACAAGGGCTGATTAGCTGCGATTGTTCCAAAGCATTTGAAAATCCTGTTAGGTTGGTTACCCATGAATTTACTCCCGAAAAAGCAGAATTAATAATTGTTGCTGCAGGAGTACCAATTTCCCACGATGGACTTGTTCCTTGTGCTGACCACCACGATGGCAATGTTTCAAAATCGTCTAAATGAGGAAATGTGCTGATAACAGGACTTGACATAATATCAATATGAGCAGTATCATTAAGATTATCGGCATCATTAACTACCAATGTGTAAACATCAAGTCCATAAAAACCCTGTGTAGAAATATCAATAGTGCTTGTAAAAATATAAGCAAGAGTATCGGAAGGAAGAATAGTATCAGTAATATTTTCAATAACCTCTGCCCCACCGCTTAATGAATATGCAATATCAAAATTGTAAAGCGAGTCTGCTCCATTATTTAAAATTTCTGCTGTTATTACTTGTGTTGAAGAAAGAGAACAACCACTTTCAATACCTGTAATTTCAACAACAGATGCATCGAAAGGAGAAACTTCATTAATATCAATAGTAAATGCTGTAGAAATAGCAAAACCCATACCTAAAGGATCGTTATTTGAAATAATGATATAATATGTAATACCGCCTTGCAGATAAATATTATTTAATAAGGGATTTCCGAATTGTGCTTCATTAAAATCAACACAAGTTCCAATATCGGGACAACCTTCTGTAATAAAAAGACCAACATATATTGCCGTATTAGTCAATTCTGCATTAATATAAATATCAGTAGCAGGTGTAAACTCAAATAAAAATGTGTTTTCATCGGAATAAGTGCTGCTGCATATACCACTATAGTTATTTCCTGTTGAATCGGTAGTTGCCGATAAATTAAATGGCAAAGAACTAACTAAATAAGGTGTTGCACAACTTGACCCTATTTGTGAGAATCCCACTATGGCACTAAATAAAATTGCTAGTGTAATGGTAATTTTTTTCATATTTAATGATTTTTAAGTTTAATAATAGGCAAAAATAATAAAAATAATAAAAAAGCTAAGTTAGTATTACTAATTTTATTCCTTATAAGTTTTTATGCTTAGCAAAACTACCGTCCCTCCTATTCCTAAAGCAGATAATAATACATAAAGCCATGTTTTATCAATAACAAATATCATTGAAATTATAATCATAATCCACATAGCTGAGATACTAAATATTTTTCCTCGTAAAGGGATTGAGCGATTATCAATAAACTTCTTTACTTTACCACCAAACAACTTGTTTGTTGTTACCCATTTATACATACGATCTGAGCTTTTCATAAAACAAAAAGCTGCAACAATCATAAATGGCGTAGTTGGCAATCCGGGTATAACAATTCCTAATGTCCCTAATGCTACCATAATAAAGCCACATATCTTAAGTAATATTTTCAGTAATGGATTCATTCTCTAAAATTAGAGCCCAAAATTAGTATTATATTTTGCAATGTATTGAAAAAGTAAATTTTGTTAATAGTAATCAATGGTATGATACCTTAGGGTATAGCATGAACCCAAATTTCCGAGGCAGAGCATCGGGGTATTTAACCACATAATATGGATATGCAATAGTAGAGTATTGTTGAATGGTTGCCAGGTATTGGTTCCAAATACACTACAACAAATGAATCTGTAGCAATATTTCTGTATTTTTCTCGAAAAAAATGTAAACTTTTTTCAAAATAGACATAAATGTATTTGAGACATCTACCTCTAATAAGTTTTAAGAACTATGAACAGGTATAGTTAGAACTATCTGAAAGAAATAACTGTTTTATGAATGCAGAAATCAGAATTTAAAATAAATAAAAAAGCTCTCTATAATAAGAGAGCTTTTTCATGTATGAATTATTGAGAAAAACTACTTTATCATCATTTTTACAGTGCTTCTGTATTCAGCATTATTTATTGAAATAAAGTAAACTCCTGCCTCAAAATTAGATAAACTAATATTGATGATTGTAGAAGAATTTTCTGATTTTATTTCTTTTACAACTTGTCCTGAAATATTTGAAATAATGACGTTTGTTTCGCCTGATAATTTAGATAAATCTACATTAAATTCACCGTTATTTGGGTTTGGATATAGATTTACTTCAAGATTGTTTATTGATTCAATTTCTGTGCAAATTTCGAAAGTAACAATTACTGTGTCGTAACCAAAACATCCATTTGCGTCTTCTACCTCAACCCATATATCGAAAGTTCCAATACCACCAACAACTGATGTATCTATTAGCTCAGTATCTGTAGTACCACCGGTTGTCCAGTTATAAGAACTAAGTCCTGCTCCTGCATCAAGAGTAATACTTTCATCTGCACATAATGTTGTATCAACACCTAAATATACCACAGGAACTGGGTTTACGCCGTCAGCTATATTAATTGTAATATCATCAGTGCAATTAAAGTCATTAGAAACGGTTAAGCTATATGCTCCTGCAAGCAAATTCTCAATTAACATTGTTGTTTCACCGTTATCCCAATTATATACTAAATTTGGATTTGTATCAAATCTATATATCATATCAACTTGTGTAACATTGCCGCTAGCTGCTAATGCAATTGAACTAGACAAAGCTTCTGTAGCGTTCAAATTATCTTGATAATAAATTCTATTTAAGTCCATTGCTGACCCACCAACATTGCTCACATAAGGTGTTTCAGGTCCGTATGCATTATGCATAATTGTAGTTCCTCTTGCTCCTAAAATACCTATAATATCTCCTTGAATTATATTTAAGTCAACGACTACCCAATTACCGGCATCTAAATTGTTTCCATAAAATAATGTGGTAAATGTTCCTCCTATAGAAGCATCAAATTTTACTACCTGTATGTTTTGAACTTCTCCGGGAACTGTCATTTCCGGAACTTTTAGTGCATAAACATTAAAATCTCTAGGTGCTATAAAGCCAAGACCACGTGTATATGAAGCTTGGGTATAATCGTAATCAAAAGCTCCTTCATCAAGATATGCTCCTTCAACAATATTTAAAGAATCTACAGAGCCAAAAGCGTCTCCAATGCAATTGGTATTATCAGTAGTGCTTTCGTATAATATCATTACAGGTAATTTATTTGCAATCTCAATTGTTGCTGTATTATTGCTTAAGTCTCTACCAATATTATAATGTATTTTACCAACAAAATATCTTGGATTATATGTTGAGCCACCAACAGAAGCTATACCATGACCATGAATTACTTCAATAAAATCATCGGATTTAATTGTATCGCCATTAGAGTATACTACAGCTGAAGGAGTAGCAGTTGTATTTACCAAATATATACCAACAGTATCACCTTTAGCAACAAAAATATTTCCAACAGGTAATTGAGTCATTGTTCCTGAAATGGCTGTTGAAAACTCATTAAAACCCGCATAATTCCAATTAGCTAATGAATTCATATCATTCAAATAACTACCACCAATATAATAAACCTTAACAGAATCGCCAGGATTAACTGAAATGACAGGAGAAAAACTTTCTATTTGAATATCCTCTTTTGCAACAATGTTAAACATTATTCCACTATGTGAATTGCTATTGGTAATAGGCACTTCTATTTCTGTTATATCAGTAAATGGGTATGTTAAACTTCCATACTGAGTTCCCGGATTTTCTGAACCTGTTGCAACAAATAGATCAAAATCTGTTGCCATTTGATTATCTGTATCCCCTTTTCTTAAAATACTGAATGTTGTTAATGTATTATCAGCTCCATGACCAAGCCATTCGGAGTTTGGAGCTATTGTAAAGCCTGCAAAAGTTATTGACATTGTATTGATGTCAGCTTTTGACCATCCGTGAAAATATGCATCAACAATATTACCACAATTATCAATGATCATTACCCATGACTTTCTTCCTGCGAATGTGGAAAACATAATATTTGAACCCCAATATTGTGTGCCGGCTGCATTATCGTCTCTAATTAATATTTCTCCGGGAGCAATACTATCGGGTAATATCCATGCTATTGTGTTTACATTATTTATATCAACATAATCATCGGTAACTATAACAAACCAGTCTTCTGTATGGATTGTTGAATTACTGACATTTTGTATTTCAACAAAGTCATCGTCAAAGCAAACTTCGGAAATTACAATATCAGAACCGGGATAAACATGAGCATTAAATGTTGTATCAATAACAGGAGGACCATAAGTAAAACCTGCATTATCAACATAAGTTGTGTCCATTACATCAGTAAAAATTAATTTTGCATAATTAACCATTACATCAACTGCAATTGGAGTTGCTCCTGCATCACAATTTGATAAATTCTGATCTAAAGGAGACGGTAAAGCAAAACAAGTACTGAGTCCTTTGGTTATATTTGTTGGACCATCATTGTGATACTTGATTGTACCCGAATAATTTAAATTGTCTTGTGTTGTTTGAGCAATTGTTATTCCTGTTCCAAGAATAAACATCAATAAAATAAAAGTAAAATTTCTAATCATAATGTATCTTTTTAAATTTAGTTAATAATCTCGCAAATGTATATATTATTTATATCGGAATTATAAAGTAATTGGGCTAACTCCTTTTACAGCAATAAAGGTACAACAATATAATATACTCTACAAATAATTTGGAAAGAAAAATTAAGGCTTACAATTATATGTTATAAGCCTTTAAAAACTACTCCTTACATCCCTCTTTTAAATTAACTTCCATATTTTTAGGTAAATCAATATAAGCCCCTGTCACTAAGTCAACAGTACATCCAACTACACCGCCAAGTAATAGATTACCATAATACCAAGCCATACTCTTGCCTATTACTTGATTGTATTTTGCGATTTTTGTCTTAATCTTTACTTCTCCATATTTTGTCATTTCTTTACTTTTACGATACACCTTTTTACTATAAAGGACAGTATCACAATAATTTGGTTTTTCTAAAATAAGCATTGACACTTTTTTGCTTACTTCGACAGACAAAGGTGTTTTGCCGATTGCTATTGGCTTTTGCTTGCCATTGACAGCATAAACCGTTGCATCATCAGGAGTAGAATTGATTGATACTTGCTGTTTTGTTCCTACCACTATTGTTGCACAATTTTGAAACAATAACATAATACTTGTCAAGGCAATAAATAAACTTAATTTTTTCATTATAAATAATTTTAGTTTGCCTCAGTTCCAAAGACAGTTAGTATTTTAAATGAAAAAAGCGTGGAACTTAGCCTATTTATCTCTAAGGTACGACCAAGCACCCACGACTGTAAATAAGAAAAGCCCACGCAAAACGTGAGCATTAACCTATTATTCAGACAGTCGCTTTAAAATTGGTCGTTTTTAGAGACTAGAATAAAAGCTAACGCTTTATATTTTTATCAAGACAAATATAAGAATATTGTTTAATTTAACAATAATATATTGGTTGATTAAATAACTTAGTCGCTTAAAATCATTGTCTGGTAGTTGTAAATATTATCTTTGGGGAAATTAAAACAATTCTTATGAGTAAGTGCGATGTGATTTTTGTATTAAATGACAAAACAGAAATAGGAGATAAGAACAAGCAAAAAGAATTTCTACATTTATTTCCAAGTGGAATACTAGAAACTATTCACCCAGAGTTTGTTGAATTATCAAAGAAAACGAAGGGTTGGAACAAGTCTGTTCTCTATGTTTATCAAGACGGGGAAACAAAGGCGATGGTTAATATTCCAAAAAAAGATTCGCCTAATATGGAAAGTGATTTATTTTAAGTGGTTCATACCCTAAAATTTCCGAGTGTCTTTTTGTTAATGCACAGCACATAAACATTAATTCAGTACAAAATTCGCTTTTTTTGTCAAAATACTCCATTAATTCTATTAATGTTTCATAGTATTTTTTAATCTTTACTAGCTCATCTCTTTCTTGGTCTGTAATATCAAATTCAAAAAGCTCTCTTTCTTCTTCTTTTGATAATTCTGGATATTTCATATTTCTAATTTTTATTATTCATACTTAATTTCACTAATGTTTCAAACATATCGTCATTTTTACGATTGTTGAATTTAAATACTGTTTCTGCTACATATAAAGGCAACTTCTTAGGTGTAACGTGATGATGTTGCCCCATAATTTGCCTCTTAATAAAAGCCCAAAAACTTTCTATTGTGTTGGTATTAACTCCTTTATAGGAATACATTTCATTATGTTCAATTTGGATATGTTCAATTATTTTATTGAATTGACTATATCCTTTATATTCATCTGTAATCACTAAAGAGTCGTCAACATTTTCTACGTGTTTTTCTACAAGTTTTTTTAGGTTTTTGTAGCCCAATTGCTTCATCACTTCTGCAACTACTTGTCCGTCTCTTTGAACAAGTCCAACAACAGCAGTTTTCTTTTGACTGCCTCGACCTCGCTTTATATCTTTATCACAAGCAACGTACCTCTTATTTTTAGTTTCAAAATCAAAACCTTCTTTATTATATCCCTCAATTGCTTCATCAAGCTCCTCTCTTTCTTTTGGCTGTAAGCAATCAGGGTTTGCCATTTTACGAGGCTTGCCACCTACGAAAGTCTCATCCTGCTCTAAAATCCCCCCTAACTCAACTTCTTGGTTTTCTAATGTCATTAACTCTCTTATTTTGTGATAACAGTTAAAAGAAGTAGGATAGCTTATGTCAAGGTTTCTTTGAAGTTGCATAGCAGACAATCCTTTTTTTGCATCACAAACAATACTAAACATTAAAAGCCATTTTTTTAAAGGAAGTCTTGTATTATGCAAATATGTTTTCGTTGTAACTGAGAAAGACTTTTTACAATTCGTGCATTTAAACCGAAAATCTTTATTTCTATTTCCTGCATGAATAGTATCACAATGCGGACAAGTCCTTTCTTTTTTCCAACGATAAGACTCGAAATACTTTATTGTATCAATCTCACTTGGAAATTTCTCCATTATCTGAATTATGTTCATTCTTTTTCGTCTTCAAATTTCTTGTCAAATTCCTTGTATAAATAATTAAGTTTACTAGAAAGAGCGTCTCCTTTCTCCTTTATTAACTGCTTTTCTAAATCAGTTAAATAAGATTTAGGTTCTGGAAGTATTTTCCCTTTAACCATACATTTATACAAATATTTTCTTTTTCTTGAGTTTATTTTAGATTCCATTGTAAAAATATTCCTTTCAAAATCAATTTGATTTTGCAGTAACTCAATTGTTTCCTTTTTAGTTTTTTGAATATAAGAAATAACTACCCACGCAATTATAAAAAATACTATTATGGTAATTATTTGAAAACCCCAATAACTTGACGGGCTCACTGGTATTAAATTTTCTATTTCCATTTCAGTTTTAGTATTTGAATTATTAAAAATTAATAAAAATAACGCCCATATACTCTCTATTCTTGTAAGGACTGTTATTGCTAATGAAAAAATAATTTTTGTTTTCATAATTTTAATTTAAGATTAAACTAATTTTGCCTTTTGATTAATGATTATATTTACACTTCAAAGTTATGAAAATTAGCCCAATTAGTTTGGGTTAAAAGAATTGACTTGATAATATTGAAAGGGTTAGTATATACAGGCTAATAGATGTTAGCCCAATTAGTTTATAATTCCGATTTATATTATATGCTTATTGTGTTGTGTCAATAATTAACAAATTTATTAACAAAACTTATTTTAGGTGATTTCACTTATTTAATCTATACCAGAATTGATTAGAGAACATAATTTAAAAGTAATTCAATATCTTTCCCTTACTATTTAATCTTAGTTTAACAATGTATATTTCAAGCTTAAGATTAGCTCCGCTTATTCTAAATTTATTGTTTAACAATCTTCTTAATCCCTACACCATGCTCTGTTGTTACTTTTATTATGTATATCCCTTTTGGGTTTTGGCTTAAGTCAATTTCATTTAGACCTTCAAGGTTTTGAAAACCTTGAAGGTTTTTTCCTGTAATATCCATTACTTCAATTCCTATAATCCCTTCTGCTTTTACAGTTACTTTTCCTGTTGTTGGGTTAGGATAGATTTTAATATCTGTTATTTGTGATTCAAAGTCATTATCAATGCCATAAATCACTATTGGGTTTCCAATAAGTACAGTATCGGATATTATAACAGATGTAGTATTAGTTATTACAGGTAAATTGTAATCGAAATAAATATCAGCTGTATTTTCAACTATTGTTCCCATAGCCAAGGTATCGTAAGGAGCAATTTTAAACTTTACAAAACCATGACTGTTTGCTTCGTCTGTTGTGCTATCGGGTAAATTGATATTAAAGAACTGGAAAAACAAAACAGGGTTTACCTGTCCTCTTACATCTAGAATATAAGGATGTGAGCTTATTATTGCCTGAAAAGTAGAAATATCAAGATGTGAAGAAAGCGTATCTACTACAATTACAGTAAAAGCAGTATCGGAACCTGTGTTTTGAAAGCGAATAACATAATCTAAACTTGTTCCGGGCATTACATAATTATTGGCTGTTATTCCTTGCGGACTTACACTTTTATCGTTAGGGTCGTAACTGTCTCTTATTTCCATGCAATCAATTTCAATTTCTGCATCTTCATCATCTTGTGGCATTGTATTAACAAAACCGGAACCGGTATATGGATTGCCGCAAGCTTCAATTGTTTCATTTGGATGATTATTACCCGGATGCATTGGATGCTGGTCTGCTTCAAGTCTGTAAGTATGACCATTTGCAGGAATATCTATTACAAGCTCTTCTTGTCCTAATAATTGGAAACTGCCTGTATATACAAGTGTATTATCTTCATAAATACGATATTCAGAAGCTACTTGCATATCTCCATTACCAAGATCTCCTGTATTAGTTATTGTAAAACGAACAATAGTATCTCCAATACATTCGCCTTCTACCATTACCGATGATTTATCCCAGGCATTATAAGCAACAGTGTCCAAACTATTAGCACAATCGTTTGGAGGGGTTATCCATGCTTCGGTACATTGGGTTAAACCTGTAATGCCGTTAATACAAGCTACAGAATCTATTATATGAATATCTCCACAATCTCCCTGAACCAAACTGCCAATATCAAAAACATAATTGCCCAAAGTATCTATTGTATAAGGATAATTTGCACTAATAAATATTACATAATCTGGTAATTGAACATGCACCTCTACTCCTGTTTCATCAGCAAAACCATCGTTACAATAATGCACATAAGTATTGTTTGTAAAACATCTTCTTCGCCTATCGCTGTTTATATCAATTGTTAATATTGGACAAGCTATAACCTCATTAAAAAAATCTATACCTGTAACATCCATTCCTAATGAATCGAAATGAACTGTATGGTAATTTGGTGTTGGACACAATGGATCTATTAATAATCCATATGCTATCGGAATTATTTGTTCAACCTGATATGTTCCTGTATCGGTATAAATAGAATATTCTCCTAAACTGTTTGTCATTCCATAAAATTCATTTGGTCCGGTTTTAACAATAATACCTCCTAATGCCTGTTCAGTTCCATCAATAACACAGTTAGTATCTATTACAACTTTACCTGTTATTTCATTTGGGTCGGCAATACCATATAAACAATTATTGCCAAAAGAAGTTTGAGAATCAATATTTATCCAGTTTGCAATTGACCATATAGGGTCATCTACCTCTATGCAAAACAAGTCAGGATTATTAGTAGCATAAAAAGATGTAAAATTAATATTGTTTCCATTTTTTACATTTAAACTGCTTAATTGATTATCATAGCACCTTAGTGAGGTAAGAGCCAGATTATTACTCACGTCTAACGATATTAATTGATTATAATAGCAGCTTAAATCTGTAAGAACAGGATTATTGTTTACATCTAAAGTACTCAATTGATTGTTACTGCAAGATAAATCAGTAAGAGCAGGATTATTGCTTAAATCTAAAGTGCTTAATTGATTATTACTGCAAGTTAGCATAATAAGAGCAGGATTATTACTTACATCTAAATTGCTTAATTGATTCATATAGCAATTTAAATGTGTAAGATTAATATTATTGCTAATATCTAAAGTAGTCAATTGGTTTGATGAACATGCTACATAAGTAAGATAAATATTATTGCTTATATCTAAACTGCTTAATTGATTTTGATAACACGACAATTCATTGAGATTTGTATTATTGCTTATATCTAGTGAAGTTAATAGATTACCTGCACAATACAATTTAGTAAGTGAAATATTATTATTTAGATTTAATGTGTTTAATGGATTACTATAACACTCTAATACTGCAAGTGCAATATTATTACTTAAATCCAATGTGTTTATTTGATTGTAATGACATCTTAACTCCGTAAGAGCAGCATTATTGCTAATATCTAATACGGTTAATTGATTGCTATAGCACCACAACTCCGTTAAAGCGGTAAAAGCTTCAATCCCCGTAAAGTCAGAAATATTTTTATTTGGAACATAAATTTCTCCTGTGTAAGCAGTAGCTTCGCTAACTTGTATCTCAGCATCCATGTTAGTATTTATTAAAATATTTCCAACTAACTCAGCTTTAAAATTAGCATCCGGAATATTTACTATTTGTGCATTGGCAAATAACACTAATAATAGTGCTGCTGTGAGTAGAATAAGGTTTTTCATGGTTTAATTTTTTGGTTTATTATAATATATGCAATTTATACGTTTAAAAATGTAAATGGTTGCTTAATATCTTTTAAAGATATAAGATACTTATCATTATTAAAACACGTAGTTTGCAGATGGTTATTATTAGTGTGTGAAATAAAATTAATTAACAATCTGTATTAATAATATTTCGCCCACTATGGGGCTCTATTTTAGCAATAATTATGTTTACTACAAATATATTGCCTCTAACGAGGCTGACATTAAGCATCGTAGATGCTAAATATTTGTAGATTGATGTTTCCAATAGATAATAGAGTGCCGTAGGCACGAAGTACTTACCAAAATAGAGTTTTTTTCATCAATTTCCACCTCCGAACCTTAATCAGAAGGCTTATTTGTGTTAATACGAACCTTCGTATGATGCCATGTAAGCTTCTTTGCCTCGATACGAACCTTCGTATGATGCCATGTAAGCTTCTTTGCCTCGATACGAACCTTCGTATGATGCCATGTAAGCTTCTTTTCCTCAATACGAACCTTCGTATGATGCCATGTAAGCTTCTTTGCCTTAATACGAACGTTCGTATGATGGCAAATAAAGGCAATTATTAATGGTAAAAGCATGCTATTTGCACAAAAAAGCATAAATTTCCCACTCATTGTTAAGAGATTAGCTTTGTATTACTTAGTATTTACAATTGGAAAGAGAGAAGATTGTAATTATTCCCACTCAATTGTTGCAGGGGGCTTTGAGCTTATATCATAAACTACCCTGTTAATACCTTTTACCTGATTTATTATTCTGTTTGATATTTTTGCAAGAAATTCATAGGGCAAATGCACCCAGTCTGCTGTCATGCCATCGGTTGATTGCACGGCACGCAAGGCAACAACTTTTTCGTAAGTTCGCTCATCTCCCATCACTCCTACCGAATTAACAGGCAATAGCATTACTCCTGCCTGCCAGACATCATCATATAAATTATCTTCTTTTAGTCCTTCAATAAAGATATCATCAGCATCTTGAAGCATATTTACTTTTTCTTGTGTAATATCACCAAGTATCCTAATTGCAAGTCCGGGACCGGGAAAAGGATGGCGTTTTAATATTTTATCATCAATATTAAGAGCTTTACCTACTCTTCGCACTTCATCTTTAAACAATAAGTTTAATGGTTCAACAATTTTCAGATTCATATTATCGGGCAAACCGCCTACATTATGATGCGACTTTATTGTTGCCGATGGTCCGTTTACCGAAATAGATTCAATAACATCGGGATAAATAGTGCCTTGTGCCAGCCATTTTACGTCTTTAATTTTTTGTGCTTCTTTATCAAATACCTCAATAAATACTCTGCCTATTACTTTGCGTTTTGCTTCAGGCTCTGAAATACCTTTTAACTCATCAATAAACTGTTTTTTTGCGTTTACGCCAATTACATTTAATCCCATGCCCTGATATGAATCTAAAACTTTTTCATACTCATTTTTACGCAATAGTCCGTTGTCAACAAATATGCAAGTAAGCTTATCGCCAATAGCTTTATGCAAAAGTATTGCAGCTACCGAAGAATCTACTCCTCCCGAGAGACCAAGCACAACTTTATCGTTAGCAAGTGTGTTTTTAAGTTCATTTACCTTTGTATCGACAAAGGAATCGGGTGTCCAGTTTTGTGAGCATTTGCATATATCAACAATAAAATTCTTAAGCATTTGTTTGCCTTCTAATGTATGATATACCTCTGGGTGAAACTGAATACCATAGGTTTGTTCGCCTTCTATCTGATATGCTCCAAATTTCACATCAGCGGTGCTTGCAATAATTTTATAGTAATCGGGAATTTTTGCAATTGTATCGGCATGCGACATCCACACTTGTGTATTGAGAGTTATATCTTTAAAAAAACTATTGCTGTTGTCTATAAATTCGAGATTTGCCCTGCCATACTCTCTTTTGTTTGACGGTAATACTTCTCCTCCAAAATTATGTGCCAGATACTGTGCTCCGTAACAAACTCCAAGTAATGGATAAATGCCTTTTATTTTAGACAGATCGGGAATTAATGCGTTTTTATCTCTAACAGAAAACGGACTGCCAGAAAGTATTACGCCTTTTACATTTTCATTGAGTTCGGGTACATTGTTGTATGGAAATATTTCGCAATATACATTTAGCTCACGTATTCGTCGTGCTATTAGTTGTGTGTATTGAGAGCCAAAATCCAGTATTATAATCTTATTTTGCATATTGTTTTATTATTTTAAAAGCCCCTCCTAGCCTCCCCAAAAGGGAGGAATATGTACGGAGTATTAATATTTTAATAAATGGAGTTTCAAAAGTAATTATTTTTGATGATTATTCATATTCAATCAGTATTATTTCAAAGCCATGAAGTCAGTTGCCCCAGCCTGTCCCGATTTCTCGGGATCTTTTAAGGCGGGGGATTAAAAGCACAAAAATTAAATGGGCTTTAGCCAAAAAATAACATGAAGAATATTAATAAGTATGGACTTAAAAGACTTTTGGGATAAAGCCCTACGGCTCAACAGTCTTTTCGGATGAAAATATGTGAATAAAACCTACAAGAGTTCTTGGTTCAATACCTGTTAAGTGATATTCGTAAACATCACAAATATAATAGTAAACACCATCTACAACTTTTTTGTTGTTTTCCATATATTTTCCATCCCAGTTAATATCGGGGTCGGTAGTTTCGAATATTAACACTCCCCAGCGATTATATATTTTCATGTCAACTTTTTCGACAAACTTGTATGGACCCGGTATAAACAGATCGTTCATACTATTACCATCGGGTGTAAATACATTGGGGAGTTCATAATATGTGCATTCATCAATACAAACTCTATTTGAGTATGCACTTTCGTTTAAAAACGAATCAACGGCTGTTACCACATAGCAACCTGCCATTGATAATGTTGGGTAATGCTCATAACTTAAATCATTTGCATTATTTAATGATATTAGAAATTCAAATTCATCATCAAGCATTATTTTGTAATATACATTATATCTGATAATATCTTCAGAGCATGAATCGTAAGGATTTGTCCATGTCAGATCATTTAACATTAATTCGCAATCGCCTGAGATACTGAGAACAGGCGGACATGGAGGAACAGTATCAATTGGAACTCCACAATTTTTGTGCGACCAGTTTATTATTGGGTCAATATATCCATCTATTCTGTAAGCACCTATGCTTTTTGCCTGATAGCAATACTCTGAACCATTAGCCAACATTGAATCTTTAAAAGTTTCGGTATATGTAAAACCAATAGAATCACTTATTACCGGATATCTGTAAACAATGTATTGGTCGTTTACCCATGGTGTGTTTTTTTCGAAAGTTAAAGTGAGTTCATTATCAGCGGCAGATATATTTATCCAAACTGATGAAGCTGTCATTGGTGGACCTATTACAAATCTGTGTCCCGGTTCGTCATTAATAAATTCTATTTTGTATGATGATGGATGGTCTAAAGTATTTAATAGTGAATCGTGATAAATTGTATCATTTATATCCGACAAAGAATCTATCAACACCATATTTTCGCCCCATAGGTCAGGTGAACGATAAATCAGATATTTGTATGGACCAGGTGCTAAAATTGTATCATGCTCTGTTGGTGCCGACCATGCAACATACATTCTGCCTTGTGTTGCATGACAAGTATCAACACTAACATTTGTAATTACAGGTATTCCCTTTACTAATTGAGAACAAATTTCATTGGATGCATAACTTTCTGCTCCATCGTCAAATCTGGCAACTACCATATAGCAATATTCGTATCCTTGAATTAAGCCACTTCCGTGATTGTTATCGAGATATGTAGTATCAATATTACTTGAACTTGTATCTATAAATTCGTATCCGGTATAGGTGGGAACTCCTGTTTCGCAAGCACCGGGGCTAAATCCATAAGGTGATATTTTACGGTATATATCGTAATATTTTAGATTTGAGCAAACGGAAGGATGCCAGTAAAGTTTAATTGCATTATTTGTAGGTTCAATTGAATCGAGAACAGGTGCCGGACATACTACTTCAATACCTACATGTTTATGAAAAACAAGGTTTACCTCAGGGTTATGATCTTGTGCACGAAAAATAACATTATAGTGTTGTTTTTGAATATGCATACAATTTGTTACCCAAGTAAATATTGAAGTTACAGTACCTGTTGCAGAAGTGGTGTTGAAATCAGCAGGGCTGTTTGATAACAATAAAGGACCGCCTGAGGCACTAAGTGTTAAATAATCACCATCGGGATCGGTAGCTGTAACATCAAATTGCAGCATATCACCGGCTGTAACACAATAGTTATTATTTGCAATAATATTTGGCGGAAAATTATCCGATTCAACAACTTCAATTTGCATATCGCGTACTATCTGACCGATTTTTACTCCACCTCTCCACTCTTCAATAAGCATTGCAATATTATATACACCAACTTGTGAAGGACAATCCCAAATCAGATCTCCTGTAATTTCATTGACAGTAATTGAGTGAGTTGCCGGAGGCAACACATAACCTAATATTTCCATACCGTATTCACCAAGGCAAGTAGATAATTTGTATGATATACTATCACCATCAATATCAGAAGCACCGGGATTATGAGTAAACAATCTATTTACTGCTGCTTTATCTATTGGGTCAACACTTAAGGTTGGAGTGCTGTTATTACCTAATTCCGTATCAATTTTAATAGTTGTTTTTAAAGTAAATAAAACGGATACCGAGTTTGGTATATTATCTATACCTGCATTTCTGTTTGGGTCTGACATTACTATGGTATATGCGCCTGAACCGGGAAAAGTATGTCTGCCTATATATGTGTTCCTTCTATAATTATCGGGCAATAAAACAGTATCTACTCTTGGTATTATTGATGAAGTATTATCTCCCCAGCTTACTTCAAGTTCCGGTCTGTTTGCCTGACTTTCTGTATAAGTATATGTTACAATTTTTATTTCAAAATATAAGGGGTTCTCAGGGTCAATCTGCCTTAGAGTTATCTCTCCCGCTCTGTTGTGTGTTGCAAAAACAGAAAAGCTGATAAAAATTAATAATATAAAAAATAAGTACTGCTTCATTTATGAATGATTAATGACATGCAAATTACGAAAAAAAATCGGACATAGTAAAATGAAACGAAAAAGGTTTTTTATATATTCAGGAATAGTCGCTATTCGAATTTAATAAAGAATAGTATTTTTTCTATTTGTTCTTCTCGTCTCCACTGTACAAAAGCCATTGACTTTACTTCTTTATATATGCATAAGCTTTCTTTATCAAAGTACCAATCTTCTATAAAGAGGAAGGAACTTATACTTTCAATTAATTCTCTTGAATTAATTGAGTATCCAATATTTTTTTCAATATCTTCAACACTATATGGCTTTTGGCTTTTATCAATAATATGAATAGGATCATAGACTATAATTTCCTTTTTCTCAATCTTCTTAAAAACTGATTCAATAAATTTAATTTTATCCAGTCCTGTATAAATTGGATGTCTTGAATAGGGTTCTAATATGTCAGAAGAATAAACATCTTTACATATTAATTTACCTCTTTTATTTTCTTCGGGCAAGATATACACTACTTTCTTTTTTGCAAACCGATCTTTGTCGCCACCTATATACCATGATCTTATAGGACACCATTTTTTAACAATTTTAATAAAGCTTTTTAAATTTGTATCAACATTCCATTCTTCTAAAAACAATATTTCATAAAGCTCACTATAATCATTAGAAATTGAATCCCATCCTAAATTCCTCATTACTTCTTCTTTTTCTACTAAGTCCGCAGTATCTGAAAATGAGCCATTCGGATCATATACTTTAAAGTTATTATTAATGATTTGATTAAATGTATTTTTGAATAAATAGTCTTTATCAAAACTTTCCTGCCATTCTTTTGAATAGGATGTATCTGTTAAACTAAAAAAATATTTTGCTTGAACTTTTTCGGCTAACAACAAGTTGTTGCTTGTTTTTTCTATCTCTTTAATTTGATTGTTGCATGACGACAACAAACTAACTATCACGGCATAAATAACAATTCTTGCTTTCATAATTATAATATTTTTTAATTAATAAATATTGAAGTCTTATCTCCTTTGTTGTTGTTTATAAATTCATTGCAATTTTCACATATCATGTCTTTCTTGTGCAATTCGTAAAGTTTCTTTTCTATTTCAAACAGTTTTTGTCTTTTTTGAGCTTCAGTTAAATTGTTTTGAGGTTTTGAATTATCTCTTTCAATAAGCAAATACGGAAGGCTTAATAAAACCACTATTACTAATGAAACAGTTATTATTGTTTTTCTGAATCTAATTTTTCTCTTTTGTTGAAATCTGCCCCAGGCATCTTCCTTGTTCCAAATATCTGCTGTTTGCCTGATATTTGATTTGAAAAAAGAATCAATATTATTGGTGTTCATAAACGTATCCTTTTTGTATTAACATTTCTTTTAATTGTCTTCTTGCCATAGTTAATTGAGACCTTGATGTACTTTCCTGTATCTTTAATTGTTCCGATATCTCTTTATGACTATAACCTTCAATTGCATATAAATTAAAAATGGTTCTGTAGCCTATCGGTAATTTAAGTATTAGTTCATCAATTTCATTATTTTCAACAAACTCAATATTAAAATCACCAATGTTTTCTTCCGGCATGTTTTCTATTTGAAGTATTTTTATTTTTTTTCGTTTTCTCAAATACATTAAACATTCGTTTGTCATTATCTTTCTTATCCAGTATTTAAAACTGTTTTCATTTTGAGGTTTAAACTTCTTCAAATTTTTAAAGACATTAATAAAACCATTATTTAATATCTCCTCTGATATTTCACTATTTCCTATATATCTGCAACATAATGCATACATTTGGTCAGCATATTTATAATAAATTTCTTTCTCTTTTTTCTTTTTATTGATCATTCTATGATGATGTTTCTATATCTATAAATGCTATTTGTAATTAAAACGCTGTATGAAAATGGTGTTTTTTTTTGAGAAACAAAATGTAATAGGAATTTAACTATACAATCAGAGCAAAGGCATGAAAATAAAATAAAAAATATTCTACTCATCATAGTTGAATATACATTTATGTGTATGTATTGGTTATGACCTTTTTATATTACGTCCCTACGGGACTTTGTGTTAGGATGTATTTCATTTTCTATAAATATATAGTCCCTAAAGGGACAATGATTATTAAATACAAGCGTGGTTTGACTATACAACAAGTTATTTAATCTTGCAAAACTCACATCATCTATTATTGAAAATCTAATTTAAACATATTTTTCATATCATTGAGTTTTGGATTTTTCTTTGCAAGGTGATTGTATTTTTCATTATCAGAATATAGAATTTTTTTATCTTCTGCAAGTTCTTCTGCAAATACGTTTAGTGTTATTTTATCATTATGCAGTTCTTCTCTTAAATAAGCTATTGTTTCGCTATGCATATCTGTTTCAAATGTTTCTTTATGGATTTGATTTGCAGCAGTAACTCCTATAGAAAAATCATTATTTAAAACCAATTTTGCATTATTAAGTATTCTGAATTTTCTTTTTTCTTCATTTTCAAATTTGCCGGCATATTTGTTCCATTTTTCTGTCAGTTGCTCAATTGTAAAAGCTTCTTCTTTTTCCTCCTGCACATGGTCTAAAACATTATTATCTTTATCCTCAACAATATTTTCTTCAGTTTTATCATCACTTATTAAATTTTTTATTGAAGGCGTTGATGGAACATATTGTTTTTGCTCCGGATTTTCTACAGGTTTAGGTTTATCCTCAACTTTTTGTTCAGGAACTTCCTGTTTTGTAATACTTTTATCTTCCTTGGGTTTTATAATGGTTTCTTCTTTAGGTTTGACTATTGTATTTTCTTTATTGTTATTATTATCTAAAATATTACACAATTTAACCAAAACCAATTCTGTATGCAATCGTTTATTATTACTCGTTTTATAATTAACATCTGCATTGCTTAAAATATCTAATCCTTTATACAAAAAATTAATACTGCATTTTATTGCCTGCACTTTGTATTTGTCTTTAATTGCATCTCCAACTTCAAGCAACTCTACTGTTTCCACATCTTTGCATACTAATACGTCTCTAAAATGCTTACTTAATCCGTTTATAAAATTGTGAGCATCAAATCCATTGTCAAGAATAGAATTAAATGTCATTAGTGATTTTGAGATATCACATGAAAGGAAGGTATCAATAAGTTGAAAATAATAATCGTAATCCAGTACATTAAGATTGTCAATTACATCCTGATAAGTAAATTTATTGCCCGAAAAACTAACTATCTGGTCGAAAATAGAAAGTGCGTCTCTTAAGGCTCCATCTGCTTTTTGCGCAATTATCATTAAGCCGTCAGGGTCTGCGTCAATACTTTCACTTTGTGCAACAAATTTAAGATGCTCAACTATATCATCAACTTTAATTCTGTTAAAATCAAAAATCTGACAGCGAGAAAGAATTGTTGGTATGATTTTATGTTTCTCGGTTGTTGCCAATATAAAAATAGCATGAGCAGGAGGTTCTTCCAGTGTTTTTAAGAAAGCATTAAATGCCTGAGATGAAAGCATGTGTACCTCATCAATAATATATATACTGTATTTTCCAACTTGAGGCGGTATTCGCACTTGATCAATTAGGGTACGAATGCCATCAACAGTATTGTTAGAGGCAGCATCAAGTTCATGTATATTGAATGAACTGGAATTATTAAAAGATGTGCATGATTCACACTCGTTACAAGCTTCAATTTTATCGGTAATATTTTCACAATTTATTGTTTTTGCAAATATTCTTGCACAAGTAGTTTTACCTACACCTCTTGGTCCACAAAATAGATAAGCATGTGCAAGATGATTGTTTTTAATTGAGTTTTTTAGAGTAGCTGTTATTGATTGCTGTCCAATAACAGTATTGAAGATACCCGGTCTGTATTTTCGTGCTGATACAATGAAATTTTCCATTTTCTAATTGTTTTATGTTTATATCTCTCTAACACCTAAATTGCTTGTGTGTGTTTTAATTACCTTTACATAGTCGGGAACAATTAATGACTTCCCTTTAGCCTGTTATACTACTATTTCCACAACTTTTTTAACTTCATTATCATTCATCAGAGTGTTTTCTCCTGTAACACCTAATGGTGTAATTCCATTTACTCCGGCATCGATCTAACGTTGAACTAAAATTCTTAAACCTTCTTCATCTAAAGACATATCGTCTTTAAAAGGTGTAATTAATCAAGTATAAGCTCCTTTTTGCATTTGTCTAAATATTAATAAGTTATTAAAACATTACAAAGTTAAATATATTAATTATTTTTTTAATAAGTAAAAAGCAATAGTTTTCAGCAAATTTTAAAAAAATGGAATAAAATAATGTAAGGTATTAAAATATAAGGACAAAAATATTTTATTATAGAAAATGGATTTTAATAATTACTTTTGTAATTGAAATATAAATAAGTAATACCTCATAACATTAGGATAATATGCTTTCGAAAATTGAAAATATTATAAAGGAAATTTCTGATTTCAATGCGAAAAACATTGATGAAGTTGAACAGTTTAGAATTAAATACCTTAGTAAAAAGGGTATTATAGCAAATATTTTTAGTGATTTTAAAAATGTTCCTGTTGAAGAAAAGCGTGAATTTGGACAAAAAATAAATGAACTTAAAAATAAAGCAATTGAAAAAGTAGAATTGCTTAAAAATTCATTGCAAAATTATAAGCAAGAGAAATCGGATATTGACCTAACAATGTCAGGAGAACCTGTTATATTGGGCACAAGACATCCAATATCTGTAATTAGAAGTCAAATAATTGCTATTTTCAATCGTTTGGGTTTTACAATTTCAGAAGGTCCTGAAATTGAAAATGACTGGTATGTTTTCTCAGCATTAAACTTTCCTGAAGAACATCCTGCGAGAGATATGCAAGATACATTTTTTATAGAAAAAGATCCTGATATCTTATTACGTACTCATACTTCTTCTGTTCAGGTAAGGGTTATGGAAAACCAAAAACCTCCTATTAGAACAATATCACCCGGCAGAGTTTTCAGAAATGAAGCTATTTCTGCTAGAGCACATTGCATCTTTCATCAGGTAGAAGGATTATATATTGACAAAGATGTATCATTTGCAGATCTAAAACAAACTTTATTATATTTTGCTAAAGAGATGTTTGGTGAAGAAACAAGTATAAGGTTAAGACCATCATATTTTCCATTTACAGAACCATCAGCAGAAATGGATATATCTTGCAAACTTTGCGAAGGCAAGGGTTGTAATGTTTGCAAATATACCGGTTGGTTAGAAATACTGGGATGTGGCATGGTTGACCCGAATGTGCTTGAAAGTTGTAAAATAAGTAGCAAAAAATATACAGGGTTTGCTTTTGGTATGGGTATTGAGCGTATCGGGATGCTTAAATATGGAATAAATGACCTCAGACTTTATTTTGAGAATGATTATAAATTTTTAAATCAGTTTAAATCAGCTTACTAATTATGAAAAATTTATTTATTTTAACAGTAATTATCTTTAATGGTATATTCGTTTATTCACAAATCACAATTGATCAAATAGATTTAGCACAAGTAAATGATTTTTTTGCAACAGGAAATCCTGATGAAACTACTGTTGATTATGTGTTAAGTGGAGAAGATTTTATGTGGGATTTTTCTGAGCTGTTAACAGATACAATTAACATTGATACTTTTTACTCTCCATCTTCAATAAATGTAGCATATGGTTATGTTTTCTCAAACAAAATGGCTTTAAAAGGGATTGACCCTCCCGGTGGTATTCCCAATCTTGAAATAACAGATCTATATGATTTTTTTGAAAACACATCGTCTTCTTATTCAAAAGTTGGAATTGGAGCTAAAGTTAATGCAATGCCAATTCCAATGAAATATGATTCGCTAGAATTAATGTATTCATTTCCGCTAAATTATGGAAATATTGATTCTTCAAATTCTTCTTTTGGAATACCGGTACCAACATTTGGATATTACGGTCAAAATATAAAACGCATTAATACTGTTGACGGATGGGGAACAATTACTACACCTTATGGAACTTTTGAAGCATTAAGAATAAAAGTTGATCTATTTATTACTGATACAGTTTATTATGAAGCCTATAGTTTTGGAACTACTTTTGATAGATCACAAACTGAGTATCACTGGCTTGGGAAAGAACAAGGTATTCCTTTATTAAAAATTATTGAAACAGGTGCACAGACTACTATTATTTTTAAGGATTCTTTACCTATAGATAATAGTATAATAGAAAGTTTTAATGACAATCCTTTAAATGTTGATATTTTTCCTAATCCTGCTAATGATGTTGTAAATATTAATTTTGAATTAAAATGTAATGCAGATATAAAACTTCAAATTATTAATAATAAAGGAGAATTGGTATATATTAAAAATAATACTTTCTATAATACTGGTAAAAATTTAATTAGCTTAAATCTTAAAGAACTTCATATTTCAAGTGGAGTTTATTACATGTCAATTTATATAAATGAACATGAATACACTAAAAAACTAATTGTTCGATAATAACATAAATAATAGTTATAAAACACATATAAATATGAAATTAAACTATCTAATAGTACTGTTAATGTACTTAGGAACATTATTTTCTTTAAACGCTCAGGATAAAATTAAAATAGATAATAGAGCTTATAATCATTACACTATTGAAGAAATAAAGCAAATTCCTGATTCAAAAATAGAAAAGTTAAATTTTCTGTTTAACGAGTCATTTATTATCCCTGAACAAATGAAAGACAAACTAAAAAAAGAAGAAATTGATGTATATTCTTATTCTGTTTTCAGAAAAGAAAATGAAAGAGTAGAAGTGTCTTTAACAATAACAAAAGAAATTGTAAGTAAAGAATATATAATTTTGCTGTCATACAAAGAAATGGATGAGGCTTATCAGAAAATTGACGAGAAATATAAATAATATAAATTATCTGAAAATATGAAATCACTATACAAATCAATTATTTTACTAGGTATAACTGTTTTTATACTTAATGTTAGCTTTGCTCAAACATACTGGTTAGATGGTGCTACTAACTTACAAACATATACAACATGCAGCGCTATTTTATTTGACAATGGCGGTCCTTCCGGTGATTACACAAATGGTCAGGATTATGAAATAACTTTTCAGACAAATAGTGGTAGTTGTATACGAGCAGTTATACAAGAATATGATATAGAAAACAATTACGACTATTTATACTTTTACGATGGACCAAGTAGTGCTTCTCCACAAATTGGAGCCAGGGTTACAGGCTGGCCAATGATGCCACCAACTACAATCGACGAAAGAGGAAATGCTTATTATGCACAATCAGGATACATAACTATTAGATTTACATCTGATGGAGCAACTGTAAGAGGTGGTTTTGAATTAAAAATTGATTGCCCCGAAAATTGTGTGTCACCTTCTTGTCAGGGAACATTGCCTGCAGGAGATTCATGCGATGTGTCAACACCAATTTGCGATTTTAACGGATATTGCGGAAATACAAGTACAGCCTATCCAACAGACCACGAAGAAATTGATTATTACGATATGGGGATTTTTTGCGGAGGCATAAACAATAATTCATGGCTATCATTTGTTGCAGACTCAACTACAGCAATCCTTGATGTCTGGGTGGAAAATTGTCAGGGAAGTAGCGGAGGCACAGGTCCAATATACGGTATTCAGCTACAAGTTTATGAAAGCGATTGTAGTTATGGAAATTTCACGCCAAAATCTAATTGCTGGAGTCCGGCAAAAGAAGTAAACGGTCAAATTGTTGCAACAGGCTTAACTGTAGGAAACACCTATCTTTTAATGATAGATGGCTTTGCAAGCGATAATTGTGAATATGTTTTTGCCGCAAGCTCAGGAGTAATTGTTGCTGATGCAGGTAACGATCAAACAATTTGTGAAGGGGAAAATGTTACATTAACAGCATCTGGAGGCACAAGTATAACATGGACATCAAATCCTGTGGACCCTAGTTTATCCGGACAGGAAAATAATATGTCAATCAATATCTTCCCCTCGCAAACAACTACTTATACAGCATCAGTTTCTGGCAGTAATCCAAACTGTCCGGGTACAGCTGACGTTGTTGTATTTGTAAATGCAGCCGATGCATGGTTTACAGGTTTAGATAACGAATATTGTACTGATGGTACTCCTGTGGTTTTAACAGGTAATTATACTGGAGGTATTTTTAGTGGTAGTGGAATTTCAGGTAGCTCATTCGATCCAAGTGCTGTTTCTCCAGGAACTTATGATATTACCTATACATATAATTATTCAGTTGTAACTGCATTTTTTGATGACATGGACTTATGGCCGGATCCAGGTTGGATACATGGTTCCTATGTAGGAACTTCGTCATGGATACATGGAAGCCCGAAAGGTGGAGATGGACAAAATAGTAATTCTTATTCAAATTCTGACCCAATTATTGATCATACTTCAAATACTGATAATAAAGCCTGGGGACAAGGATTAAGTGATACTGATGGCGATGGATTGGGAGGTTATTACGATAGTTCAAACGAATGGTTAAGGTCTCCAGCTATAGATTGCTCATCTCTATCAAATACTGTATTAAGTTTTTGGCGATATGCAAACTTTGAACCTAATTGGGATACCGCTTATGTTGAAATCAGTATTAATGGAACAACATGGTCAGACATGGGCGAAGCTTTATATCCTCAAGACGATCAATGGACTCAAAGAATAATTAATATTTCTTCATGGGCTGATGGTCAATCAACTGTTTATATTAGATTCAGGTCATTTAGCGACAACTTACAAACATACTCAGGTTGGAATATTGATGATTTTTCAATAACAGGTGTTCAAAGTGGAGGAGCTTGTGTCAGTACTGATGTGCAAACAACAAATATTAATGCATTGCCAATAGTAAGTGCCGGTTCAAATGCAACAATTTGTGCAGGTCAAACATATACCTTAAATGGTAGTGTTACAGGAGGTGTATCTACAGGTACATGGGGCAGTTCAGGTAGTGGAAGTTTTGATAACACAGGTTTGCTATCAGCAACATATACACCTTCTGCAAACGACATTACAAATGGAAATATCACGCTAACATTAACCTCAGGAGATCCTTCAGGACCCTGTGGTCAAGTATTTGATGAGATGGCATTAACAATCGATCCATTAGATGATGCTAGTTTTTCTTATTCTTCAGGAACATTTTGTTCAACTGCAACTGACCCTTTACCCGATTATATTGCTACAGGCGGAGGGACATTTTCGTCGACACCTGCAGGATTAGTAATAAATAGTAGCACAGGAGAAATAGATTTAAGCGCAAGTACAATTAATGTTACTTATACAATAACTTATAATGTAAATATAAATTGCCAAAATAGCAGTACATTTAATATTACAATTACAAGTGGTTTTGATGCAGAATTTGATTATAATGAACCATTCTGTCAGGGAGGCACAAATCCTCTACCTACACACACAACAGGCAGTAATGGCAATTATTCTGTATTACCTGCAGGTTTATTATTCGTAAATTCCGGTACAGGTGAAATTGACTTGACAAACTCCACTCCGGGAACATATACAATTACAAATATCATAGCTGCATCGGGTGGATGTTCTGAAGCAATACATTCTGTTTCAAACATTATTATTGAACAACAAGCTACTGTTGATGCCGGAACAGATGCAACAATTTGTGCAGGCGATAATTATACATTAACAGGCTCGTTTGGAGGGAGCGCCGGTTCAGCAACATGGAGCACATCAGGAACTGGAGGATTTACCGGAACAGAATATACTCCATCTTTAAATGATATTACTACAGGAAATGTTACTTTAACTTTTACTACTGATAATCCAACAGGCCCATGCGATGCTGTTTCAGATTTTATGATATTAACAATTGAGCCTACTCCTACTGTTGACGCAGGAATAGATGAAACTATTTGCGAAGGTGATGATTTTCAATTAGCAGGTACGTATGGTGGTAGTGCCAACTCTGCAACATGGAGTACAGCAGGAACAGGAATCTTTGATTCTGGCTATTATACTCCATCAACAGACGACATTACTGCAGGAAGTGTAATACTTACATATACAACCGACGATCCTCCTGGTGTATGTGGCTCTGTTTCTGACAGTATCACTTTAGTAATTGATGAAGCCCCTGTTGTTGATGCAGGATTGAATATATCAATATGCGAGGGCGATGATATTGTATTATCAGCAAGTATTGGAGGCAGCACATCAAGTATTATCTGGACAACTTCTGGTAGTGGTAGTTTTACAAATCCAAATCTTACAAATACAACATATACTCCATCATCAGGAGATGTTATTTTAGGAAATATTATAATTACAATTACTTCTAATGATCCTACCGGTCCATGCGATGCAACTATTGACAGTTTACTTCTAAAAATTAATTCATTACCTGTATTATCAGTTAATACAGATAGCTCTAGTTGCAATTTGTCATATGGTGCAATATACATAACACCTGTGGGAGGAGCCGAACCGTATTCATATTCTTGGAGTCAAGGTAGTAGTACAGATTCTAGTTTAACTTCAATTTCATCTGGTATATACAGTGTTACAGTTACCGATGATTTTGGTTGTGAAGTTGACACAACAGTATCAATTTATGATATTGGCGCAGGCACATTAAGTTTTATTAATATTGCTGATGTAAAATGTTATGGAGAATCAACTGGTTCAGCAGTAGTTGTCATCAACGGCGGAACACCGGAATATAATTATTTTTGGTCTGATAGCAGTATGTCAGATACACTAACTAATGTTTCTGCCGGAATATATTTTGTTACCGTTACAGATGCAAATGGATGTATTGTATTTAACAATGTAATTATATCACAGCCAACAAGTGTACTTGACATCAATTCTACTGTAACAGATGTTACTTGTTTTGGCGAAAACAATGGTTTTATAATTAGTCAGGCTTTTGGAGGAGTATCTCCATATAATTATTCTTGGTCAATAAGTCAGAACGATTCAATAATTACAAGCCTTTATTTGGGATATTATATTATTACAGTTACCGATAACAATGATTGTAAAGCAATAGATACCATGTTTGTTTCTGAACCAAGTAAAATAGTTGCTGGCAGTAGTTTTATTACACCAACATGCAGTGGTAGCAGTGACGGTAGTATTACTATTTCAGCAAGTGGTGGAATTGGACCGTATTCATATATTTGGGATGTTTCGACAGAACAAACCGATACAGTTATTTCTGATCTACCAAATGGGATATACAATGTTTCGATAACAGATGCTAATAATTGTATTGTTTCATATAATTTTATGCTGGAATCTACAGGAGGACCTTGTTTATTTATTCCAAATTTATTTACTCCAAACAATGACGGGCATAATGATGTCTGGAGAATTTTGGGAGCAGAACATTATCCAGAAATGACAATAGAAATATTCAATCGCTGGGGAAATGTTATTTTTCAATCATCAGGATATAATCAACCATGGGATGGCAGCTTTAACGGCAAACAAGTTCCATTTGGCGGATATGTATATATTATTGATTTAAAAGATGGCAACGAACCATTAAATGGTATTGTTACAATAAAACGTTAGGTGTTTGTTGCTCCAAAACATCTACTAATTCTAAACAAAAATCAAAGCAAAAAAAAAGCAGACAAAAGTCTGCTTTTTTTTATAAAGAATAATTTTATCTATAAAGAATTAATTGTTCTATTTTAACAAAATCTTTACTTATAAATCTAATTGTATAAGCGCCTTCAGCAAAATTAGTTAAATTAACAGTTTGGACAAACTCATTATTTGAATTTATTACCAATTCGTTGTACACCAATCTGCCATCCACATCATATATCTTTAAATACATTTTTTTATCAAATCCTTTGTATGAAATAAATAATTTTCCATCATTAGGATTAGGATAAATAGATATTTCAGGTTCAATACTAATTTCAGGAGTAATGTAAGGACAAATTTCAAATGTAACATTGATATTGTCAATTGTTTCACAACCTTCAATACTTGTAACTGTTACATAATATAATGTAGGAATTAATCCAATATCAGATGTGTCAACAGTAATAATTTGAGTTGATGATCCATCTGACCAGTAGTATTCGTCATATCCTGCACCGGCATCAAGTGTTAATGTTAAGCCAGCACATATAGTTGTATCATTACCAAGATCAACAACAGGTAATGGATATACAAATACTGTTACAAATCCGGAAACAATATTAGAACCGTCGTCAACTTCAACAGTATAAGTTGTAGTTGCAATTGGATATGCTAATGGATTTTCATCACTGGAATTAAATCCTACAGGATTAGAAGTCCATGCATAACTGTATGTTCCTGTTCCTCCACTTGCTAAAGCATAAAGTTGTACTTCATCGCCTTCGCAAATTGTATCAGGTATAACATCAGGATTAACTACAAGAGGTCCACCTATAATTGTTACTATAGCATCATCAGAATTCTGACATCCTGTAATATCATCTGTAACTAACAAATTAAACATTGTTGTTGCATGAAGGTTAATTGTTGTAGGATCAACTATTGTAGCATCAATAAGTGAATCAACAGGTGTCCAGTTATAAATATATGAACCACTACCTCCTGATACTGTGGCATCAAGAATTGTGTCTGTCAAATATGGAATACTATAATCAACTCCTGCATCAACAAATGGTAATTCGTTAACTGTAACAATAAGGTTATCTATTGCAGAACAAGAATTAGCATCTGTTACCGTAACAGTATATACATCTGTTACAACAGGATTAAATGATATTCCTTGAGTAATACCACCACTCCAATCATAAATAGTACCACCTGTAGCAATTAGTGTTACAGATTCTCCATCACAAATTGTAGTATCAGCACCTGCATCAGCAAGCGGTAATGGATTAACAATAACAAGTACACTATCAATTGCTTCACAAGCTTCGGCACTCGTAACTGTTACGTAATAAGTAGTTGTAACAGAAGGATTAAATGGAGCTCCTTGAGTAACACCACCACTCCAGTCATAAGTAGTACCACCTGTAGCTGTTAGTGTTACAGGTTCTCCATTACAAATTGTAACATCAGTTCCTGCGTCAGCAATAGGTAGTGGATTTACTGTTACAATAACAGAATCAACATCTGAACAATCATAAGTGTTTGTAACGGTTACTATATAAGTTGATGTAGAAACAGGGTTAAATGCAATATCCTGAACAACACCATTATTCCAATCGTATATTGTTCCTCCTGTTGCAGATAATGTTACACTTTCTCCTTCACATATTGTTTGATCCGTTCCTGCATCAGCAATTGGTGTTGGGTCAACTATTACCATTACATCATCAGTATCAACACATCCGTTAATATCAGTAACTGTCACATTATATGTATTGTTACTTATAGGATTAAATGCAACATCTTGCACAACTCCATTATCCCAGACATAGTTAACACCTCCCGTAGCGGATAGCGTTACAGAATTACCATCACATATAGTATCATTCAATCCTGCATCAGCTACAGGTAATGGATTAACTACCACTATTACATCAGCATTAGCAATATTTGAGCCATCATCAACAACAACATGATATGTTGTAGTTACCGTTGGTGTGACAAATGGGTTTTCATCTGTAGATGTAAAACCTACCGGTGTTGAAGTCCAGTCAAATGTGTATATTCCGGAACCACCACTTGGCATTGCAAATAACTGTGCTGTTTCACCTTCACAAATAGTATCTGCTATTGCATAAGGAGTTACTATTAGAGGTCCTCCTGTAACAGTAACAGTTAAATTATCTGAGCTTTGACAACCAGTAGTATCATCTGTAACCACTAATGTGAAAATATTAGTTTGCGTTAAATTAGTCGTTGTTGGATCTTCAATATTTGGATCAACAAGAGAATCTGAAGGAGTCCAGTAATATGTATAAGCACCTGTTCCTCCAAAAACTGTAGCATCAAATGAAGTTGAGGTTCCATAAAGAATACCTTGGTCAATACCTGCATCAACAACAGGTAGGTCATAAACAACAACTTCTACTGTGTCAATATCCTGGCAATTTTTGATATCTGTTACTGTTACATAATAAGTAGTTGTAAAAGTAGGATTAAATGGAACATCTTGATTAACTCCATTATTCCATACATAGCTATCTCCACCGGTTGCAGACAAAGTAACGCTTTCGCCATCACATATAGCTTGGTTCACACCAGCATTAGCAACAGGCAAGGGATTAACTGTAACCAATACATCATCAGTTCCTGTACAAGTATTTGCATCTGTAACAGTTACTGAATACGTAGCTGTTGCAACAGGAACAAATGGTGTTCCCTGAGTAACTCCATTATCCCAAACATAAGAAGTTCCTCCAGTTGCAGTAAGTGTAACACTACCACCATCACAAACTTCCTGATCATTTCCTGCAAATGCAGTTGGCAGATCATTGAATGTAACTATAACATCATCAACTGCAGAACATAAGTTGGCATCTGTTACTGTAACATAATATGTTGTTGTCATTGTTGGTGTAACATCTATACTTGGAGTTGTTTCAAGAGTACTCCATTCGTAATTCGTACCACCTGTAGCTGTTAAAGTAAGGCTTCCACCATCACAAACAGCTTCATCTGAACCTGCAAATGCAGGCGGAAGAGGATTTACAAAAACATCAACATCATCATAATCAGAACAACCATTTGCACCAATAACTGTAACAGTATACGTATTTGTTGCAGAAGGATTAAATGGAGTTCCTTGAGTAATACCATTATTCCAGTTATATGTAACACCTCCTGTTGCAATTAAAGTAACGCTTTCTCCATCACAAATTGTTTGATCAACCCCTGCATAAGCAGTTGGAGTTATTAATACTGTAACAATGACATCATCAGTATCTGTACAACCATTAACATCCTGTACGGTTACGGTATATGTATTTGTACTTATAGGTAAAAATGAAACACCTTGAACTACTCCGTCACTCCAACTATATGAATTTCCTCCTGTAGCAGTTAAAGTTATATTATCTCCTTCACAAATTGTTTGGTCGCTTCCTGCATCAGCAACAGGTAAAGGATTAACTGTAACATTTACATCATCAGAATCTGTACACCCATTTGCGGCTGTAACTGTAACAGTATAAACTGTAGTAACAGCAGGGCTAACATCAATTGATTGCGTTGTTTCCAATGTACTCCACTCATAGCTTGCACCTCCATTTCCTGTTAAAGTAACAATTTCACCTTCACAAATTACTTCATTTGCACCTGCATCAGCAATCGGATTAATATTAACAGTTACTAACACATCATCTGTAGCAGAGCAATTATTTACATCTGTTACTGTTACAGTATATATGTTTGTAGCCGCTGGCACAAAAGAAACTCCTTGATTAACTCCATTATCCCAACTATATGTGGTTCCTCCAGTAGCTGTTAAAGTAACACTTTCGCCTTCGCAAACTGTTTCGTCAGAGCCTGCAAACGCAGGTGGTAAAGGATTAATAAATACTTCAACATCATCTGTAGCAGTACAACTATTACCAGATGTAACAGTAACTGTGTATGTTGTATTTACTGTAGGAGAAACATTTATTGTCTGTGTTGTTTCCAATGTGCTCCATTCATAACTTGAGCCTCCGGATGCAGTTAAATCTACGTTGTCGCCATTGCAAATAGTCTCATCTGAACCTGCACTTGCAACAGGATTTGCATTTACTGTAATAAATACATCATCAACAGCAGTACATGAATTTCCGTCTGTAACTGTTACTGAGTATGTTGTATTTCCCACAGGTGTAACAATATGAGATGCACCGGCTCCTAAGCCATTATCCCAATCATATATTAGAGTTGGAGTTCCTGTACTTCCTGATGCATCAATAGTAATACTATAACCATCACAAACTGCATCATCTGCACCTGCATTAGCAATTGGCAATGAATATACAGTAACATCAAGATTATCAGTATCGGTACAACCATTTACATCTGTAACTGTAACTGTATATGTAGTAGTAGCTACAGGAACAAATGGAGTCCCTTGTGTTACGCTATTATCCCAATTATATGTATCTCCACCGGAAGCAGTTAAAGTTACACTTTCTCCATTACAAACAGCATCATCTGCACCTGCAACAGCAGTTGGTAAAGAATATACAACAACATCTACACTTTCTATAGCATGATTTGCTCCATCAAAAACATCAACAGTATATGTTGTATTTACTGTAGGTGTAGCTATAGGATTTTCAATATTTGGATCATTTAAACTTGCTGTTGGTGTCCATGAGAAGGTATAGCTTCCTCCGCCTCCACCTGGATTAGCAGATAATTGAACAGTTTCTCCGAGACAAATTGTATCAGGAACTGCCTCAGGATTTGCAGTTATAACTCCTCCTGTAACAGTAATTGTAATATCATCAGAGTTTACACATCCTGTTATATCATCTGTTACTTCTAATGTAAATATTTGAGTTGAGAATAGCCCAACAGTAGTTGCATTTTCAACAGTGGGATTTGTTACTAAAGCAGAAGGTGTCCAGCTAACTGTATATGAATTAGTAGATGAACAAGTTGCGCCAAAAGTATATGCAAAACCATTAGCCACATTGTCATCTACACCTGCGTCAACAACAGGTAAATCATTAACTGTAATTTGCACATTATCAGTATCTGTACATGAATTGCCATCAGTTACTGTAACATTATATATTGTAGTTGAAGCTGGTGATACAGAATGAGAAACACCTATTCCTATTCCATTATCCCAATTATATGAAAGAGTTGCAGTACCAGAACTTCCCGAAGCATCAATTGTTACACTTTCACCATTACAGATAACACCATCTGTACCTGCATCTGCAGTTGGTAATGTATTAACAGTAACAATAACATCGTCAGTATCGGAACAACCATGAGTATCAGTAACAGTAACAGTATATGTGGTTGTTGAAGCCGGATTTGCTATTGGATTATTTATATTATCAAAATTAAGACCTGTGGATGGCAACCATGAATAAAAGTCTCCCCCACCGGCATTAAGTTGTACGTCGGTTTGACCGGGACAAAGATCATCGTCTGAACCGGCATTTGCTGTAACGCTATAATTATAGCTTATTGTAATCATATCTGTAGCTGAGCAATCATTTCCATCGGTAACTGTAACATAATAAATTCCTTCTGTCAATCCTGATTGATCTTCTATTCCATTGATCAATCCTGAACCACCAACGGTTGTCCAGTTATATATAACAGTTGGAACTGTATTGGTTACAGTTAAGTCAATTGCTCCATCATTGCCTCCTATACACGTTGTATTAGTTGGTATATTGACAATGCTGACAGGCGGACTACAAAACATGGCTTGTTCCCCTGCCGTAAAATCCCCGAACTCAGAAACACTCCCGGAAACCTCATTTGCAACAGTATTAACTGCATCAAGTTTAAACCAATTTGTATTATCCCATCTTCCTGTAAACAAATTTGCCTCAGTTCCAAAAACGTCAGCATTCAAATATGTTCCTGTGATACCACAAGAAAATGAACTTATATTATTTTGAGATACTTTCCAGTATCTGGTAATGTAATGAGAAGGACTTGAGTTATTAGGGTGTTTGGCATCAGTTAATCTAACTGCAGCATAAGCTGAAGCACCATAAGAACCCGATGTGAAATTTAATGTTATTGGTGAATATTCAACTGTAACTGAATTATCACCTACAGGGAATGTAAAACTACCATTAGCGGTAAAAATTTTCCTTAATTCACCTGTACTACTTGCAACAAACATCTTTGAAGCTGATGGTGCACCAATAATTGATGCTGTTGCACTTAGGGTTAAATTGTTTGCCCCAAGAATTAAATTTCCATCTGTAAATGTAAAATCTCCATTTACGGTAATATCTGTTGAAAGAGCAACATCATTTGTGTTGTTGATGGTTACTTTCTCAAAATCTGTTTGACTACCGAGAATTGTTTGTTGAGAAGTTCCTTCAAAAATAACTTCCCCATCGGTGTCAACATTAATTAAAACCTGACCTGACGTGGCATTATTATTCCAATCGCCGGCAAGTTTAAATCTTCCATCAAGGTCTATTCTTCCATCGAAGCCACCTGATGAATTATTTGTGTAGTCTGCTTCGGTGCCACTAATTTTTATAACGGCTCCATTGGAGACCGATATTTTTGCACCGTTGTTAACTATCCCCCGCTGTGCAAACGTAAACAGCGAAAGTAGAATCAAGAATCCTGTTACTGATACTCTCATAATTCAAAATTTTAGTTAAACATTAATTAATAAATAAAAATATATAGTTTCCTGTTTTTCAGGAATTACTATCAATTACTTTTTTGCAGATGCATTTACCATCTGCTTAATTTCTTCCATTTCTGCTTTTAAAGAATCAATCTGCCCTTGTAAATCATTATTTCTAGAAAAAAGTTCCTTGTTTTGCCTAATCAATTCTTTTACTGCGAATAAACTAATTCCAGCAATATCACTTGCAGCAAGTGATTTTCCCAGATAAACAGGCTCATTTAAAACTCCGGTTCCAAAAGCCTGAAAAAAATCTTCAGCAAAAGGACTAATGTGGTATTCCTGAGTTTCTTTATAGAACCAACCTTTAATATCAAGATTTTCAATTTTAGAAAGCACATCTGATTCATTTAATTCTATAAATCTATCTTTTAAGGTTTTTGAAGAAGTATTTGTCCAAGTTCCACCATCTGTCAAAAATGCTTCATTTCCATTAGAGGCGTCTGTTCCAACCTGAAACGGATAAGTATCAGCCTGCCTGTTTATTGCCAATCGATTGGCCATAAAGTCGCCATTAATTAAAGGTGAAATGCTGTTAGAAGAGTTCTCTATATATAATTTATTAGGTCCTAATTCGTCATAACCTGCTTGATATCCAATAAATACACTACCACTTCCGGTTGACCAATAACCAGCATATGTGCCAATACTCACGTTTCTAATTCCATTTGTATTATTTAAGTTTGATTCTGCTCCAACATATACATTTTCTTCACCTAAAGAATTCATTCCCGAACTAATTCCTAAAAATACATTTGAGTTTCCTACATTATTCATAAAGCCAGCATGATTTCCCAGATATAAATTTCCAGTTCCAATTGTATTGTTAAACCCTGTTTGACGTCCCATAAAAATATTTCCACTAGCTGTTAAATTGTTATATCCACACTGATAGCCAACAAAAACATTATTTGTACCTTCGGTATTAGAATATCCAGCTTCTTGTCCAATAAAATTATTTACAAAACCTGCTGTATTACTATATCCAGACATTGTACCAATCATAACATTGTAATCACCACTACTATTACTGCATCCTGATGAAAATCCCATAAAAATATTTTGTGAACCATTAACATTATTTACACCTGAATTTTCTCCAATAAATATATTTTGTGAACCACTAATATCTAATTGTCCTGCCTTGCTTCCAATAAAAACATTACCGCCACCACTTTCATGCGCACTCCCTGCTTCAAAACCTATAAATGTATTATCACTACTTGTATTCATCTTGCCTGATTTGTACCCCATAAAAGTATTAAATTCTCCTCCGTCATTTAAGTAACCCGATTCATATCCAGTAAACACATTAAAATTTCCACTTTTATTACTTATACCACTTTTGTATCCAAAAAAGGAATTATATAAACCTGAAGTTATAGAATCGCCTGCCTGATGCCCAATAAAATAATTGTTAGGCGTTAAACGCATATAACTGGTAGAAGTACCAACACCCAGATTTTCAACTCCAAAACCAGAAACAGTATCGCCTGTATATATTCGAGTACTGTCATCCTGAATAAATAAATAATTATCTGTTGTAGTTCCTTTAGCAGGATTATATCCTCCTACTGCAAATCCTCCTCTGCTACCTGTTGCTTTAGCAGGATTAAAATCATCATTAATGTATACTCTCACACTGTCAGGTGTAACACGAAGATATTCGTTTGTAACTCCTGCTTTTGCGGGATTAAAACCACCTACTGCAAAACCTCCTCTGCTGCCGTTTGCTTTTGCTCCACCGGCATCGTTAACCCAAATCCTTACTCCTTCCTGATAAACTGCAAAAACAGTATCACCTGCATTATTTAATACAGCAAAAATTGATTCATCAATTCCTGTTGTTGCATCGGCTTTTACCAATAATTTATTTTCTGGTGCCGTTATACCAATACCAACATTATCATCAGTATTTGATAAATAAACATAATTACCATTTTTAGTCCATAGTTGACCTACAGATAAATTTGACCATGTTGAACCTGTATAATAATAATATACATTTTCGTTAGTATCGAAAACTAACAAACCTGTTGCAGGTAAAACAATTGCATCTCTTTGAACACTTGTCATTCTTGGCACTAAAAATCCTCTGGTTAAAGATTTCACATCAAGCATTGCGCTGCTGTGTGCAGTATATGCATTATCATCTGTTATTGCTATGTTTTGTCCTTCTACTACGCTCAGGACACCAATTACTAGAATAAGTGTAATTGCAAATAATTTCAATCTTCTCATAATAATGTAGTTAGTTTCTATGTGTACAATTTTAATTGTTTATTTTATCCATTTCTTCCTGCATTGTTTCAATTTTTTGTTGTAATTCCTCAATAATTTTTTGTTGCTCCTGAATTGCTTTCACCATTGGAACAACAAAAGTTGAATATCTTAAACCATAATGATCGTTTTTATTTTTAGGAGCATCAACACCACTAAAATTATAACCGACTTTTTGAGCAGCTATTTCAACATCCTGTGCTAAAAAGCCGGAATAAATAATTTGAGATTTTTCGACTTCTGAATCTTTTTGCTTAAGTGAATCAGGTACACCAAGATAATTATCAAGTTTGCTTACATCAAGATTATATGTAACTGGTTTTAATTTTAAAATAAAATCTAAGCCGGCAACATTTTCTTGTATATTCTTTTTAAAACTTTTATCAGACAAAGTTGTCCAACTTACTTGACCTCCAATACTTGCAACGCTATTACTACCCAATCGAATCTGATTACTTGCTGTAATAACAGTTTGATAACCTAATGCCGTTGAGTTAGTATAAGTACTGCCATTCCAAAATGACATACTCCCAACTGCTGTATTATTGATGCCAGTCGTATTATTGTATAATGCCCAGGTTCCAATGGAAACATTACTGCCTCCAGATGTATTCTTGTATAATGCCTGTTCTCCACAGGCTACATTACTCGATCCTGAATTATTAAAATATAAAGAAGTATTTCCAATTGCAGTATTACTATTTCCATTTAGATTATTATATAGTGTGTTATAACCAACAGCTGTATTATCTGCTCCTATAATATTTTGAAAAAGCGTCTCTGTTCCTATTCCAACATTATCACACCCTCCTTCATTGTTAAATCCACTTTGAGATCCAATAAAAATATTGTTATCGCCATAATCATTTACCATTCCTGTTTGATATCCTATAAAGACATTGTTGTCGCCATCGTAATTCGCCATACCAGCCTGATAACCAAAAAGGCAATTATATAAACCATTGTTATTACTTATTCCTGATTCATGCCCAATAAAATAATTACTAGGAGTAAGATCTAAATAATTAGATGAACCAGTTGCCAAATCTCTAATCTCAAAACCAGCGTCTCCATTTGTCCAAATTCGTGTGCTATCATCCTGGACAAACAGATAATTGTCTGACAAACTTCCTTTAGCAGGGTTAAAACCTCCAACTGCAAATCCTCCACGGCTACCATTAGCTTTTGCTGAAACGTAGTCGTCGTCAATATAAACTCTAACACTATCCGGGGTAACCCTAAAATATTCATTAGTAAACCCTGCTTTTGTAGGACTAAATCCTCCAACTGCAAATCCTCCACGACTACCATTTGCTTTTGTCCCGCCGCCATCATCAACCCAAATTCTAACTCCTTCCTGATACACTGCAAAAACAGTATCGCCATTAGCATTTAACACACTGAAAATATCGTCGTTTATTCCTGCAATAGCGTCACTTTGCACTAGTAGTTTGCTATTTGGAGTTACTGCTCCAATTCCAACATTTCCTAAATTATAATAAATATCATTACCATTTTTTTCCCAGTAAGATGTATCGCTTAAATTAGTAAGATATATATTATTTCCATTTGACAAATACAAGGTATCATTTGAAAAATTTAATACTTGAAGTTCATTTGTTGGATCAGAATCTGCATCATTAATATTATCTGGGATATAAACAGAATTCCCATTACTTAAATCAAGAGTGTTACTTGAAAAACTTAATATCTGAAATTCGTTTGTCGGATCAGAATCTGCATCATTAACATTATCAGGTAAAACAACATAGTTACCATTACTTAAATATAATGTGTCATTTGATAAATTTAACAATTGTAATTCGTTGATTTCGCTTGTGTCATTGTTGTTAATATTGCCGGATTTATTGGCGTAAATGGCATACGGAACTGATAAAAGTTGTGATGTACCAATTACTTGATAAGTACCACCACTTGTTTCATCAAGCTCAATCTGAACAAAATAACTGTCGGCTCCCCAGTTTATTGTAGTAAAATCTCCACTATATACCGTACCTCCACCTATTTCAATATTTATCAATCCAAATTGATTTGTAGTAGCAAAATGTTCCTCTCTATAAACAGTTACTCCGCCCGAATTAAGAATATCAATCATTATACCTACATTTTGGTTTTCTATTACAATACCAGACGCATCTCTAACTACAGCTTGATATTTGAAACTTTGTGGTGATTGAGCATAAGTTAAATTAATTCCAAAAACTAATGTAACAATAAATAAAAAAATCTTTTTCATGTGTTTTAAAATTTTAAATGTTCGTTTATTAATAATATTTTATTTTTTAACTGATTGATTTAATAAAGTTTTTATATTTTCAATTTCTGCTTTTAAACTTTGATTTTGATTTTCTAAAACACTAATTCTATTTTCTTGACTTTTATTAATATTATTTTGTTCAATTAAAGCTTTCAACATTGGAGAAACTAATTTACTGTAACTAACTGTTTCTACTTCATTTTCATCATTATAACTAACAAATGATGAATTAATTTTTTCTACTTCTTCTGCAATTAAACCATATTCTTTAGTTTTTAATTTATCTGTTTTGTAAATATAATTTACCGGTCTTAAGTCGTATAACCATTCAATATTTTCCATATTTTTAATATTCTTTTTATATCTTTTTGAAGATGCGATATAACCCAACTGACCATCACTTCTTATATATAAATCTCTGTATGTAACAGCAATTGCATCAGCATAAACATTAGGCATAAATACTTCTCCTTCGGTTCTTCCAATCATAAGGTGTGGCCCATAAGTTGTAGGATCTGAATAACCAAATACTTTCAGATAATTATCAGCTCCATCATAAACCAAAGACATATTGTATTCATTACCTGAAATTTCGGATAAAACCAATTGTGATGAATTATTAGCACCACCCGATGGAGCAATTATTACTGACCCCATAGTTGGGTCACCAACAATATGCAAATTTGCAAGTGGATTAGTTACTCCAATACCAACATTATCGGCAAAATAATTAGCAGTACCACCAAAACCCCAACTAAAACATGTTCCATCATACCATATTGCTTCATCACCATTAACAGATAATGCAATTCCAGCTGGAATACCTTTTATTAAGTTAACTCTTCCTGCTATATCTAGCATATAATCAGGAGAAAGTGTTCCAATCCCCACTTCTCCACCCATGATTGCCATAGTATTATTATCAGCTACAATAGCTCCTGCTTGATTATTTAATGCAATCCCAAATGAATACATTCCATTTACTTTAATATCTCTTCCAAAAGCAATGGAATAGAAATTATTAGCTTCAGTTTCATCTCCAAAAGCAAACGATGTATAACCTGTTGCCACACTCCTGCATCCTCCTGAGAGAGAGTAATCTCCACTAGCGAATGTGTGATAACCAAAAGTCGTAGATGCATCACCAGTTGCCCATGTTTCACTTCCAAAAGCCATAGATGCATCTCCTTGAGACTCGTTAAAAAAGCCACATGCAAGTGAGTTACTTCCGGTAGCATTACATTCATTCCCCATAGCTGTAGAGTAATTGCCAGATGCAAAAGTCGAATAACCCAAGGCACTAGCGTAATTCCCTGCATGAGCATCAGAACCAAGAGCGAGAGAATAATCACCCCAAGCATCAGATTCATAACCAAGTGCCATTGAAAATATGCCACTTGCCCATGAATTATTTCCAATAGCAAAAGCACCTAATACATCAGCTCTGGCACCCATTCCTAATGCAAAACTGTAATCACCATTTGCCTGTGTTGGAACACCTGTTGAGCTTCCATTAGGAAGCCTTCCAACAGAACCTATTGCATAAGCGCCTACTCCTTTTGCTTGTGATGAATCTCCAAAAGCTATTGAATTGTCAAATTCTGCATTTGCATAATTTCCAATTGCTGTTGAATTATTACCAAAAGCTCTAGAATGATATCCTAATGCTTGTGAATAATTTCCAATTGCTTTTGACTCGAAACCTGATGCAAACGAATTAACTCCAATACTATCTTTACTTTCAATAATAACTCTTCCAGTAAGAAATGCTTCTTTTGTAGGATACCAGAGCACCCTTGGTTCGCTTGGAACTATTGTTTCAGTTGTATCCAGAGATACAATTAAATAATTTTCAGTATTTGTTCCTTTGGCAGGGTTAAAGCCTCCTACTGCAAAACCTCCTCTACTACCATTCGCTTTTGCTCCAACATAAGTTTCATCAATATATACTCTTACACTATCTGGTGTTACTCTTAAATATTCATTTGTTAAGCCCGCTTTAGCAGGATTAAAACCACCTACTGCAAATCCTCCTCTGCTGCCATTTGCTTTTGCTCCACCGGCATCGTTAACCCAAATTCTTACTCCTTCCTGATAAACTGCAAAGACAGTATCACCTGCATTATTTAATACGGCAAAAATAGATTCATCTATTCCTGTTGATGCATCAGCTTTTACCAATAACTTATTTTCTGGTGTAGTTACACCAATACCAACATTATCATCAGTGTTTGATAAATAAACATAATTACCATTTTTGGTCCATAATTGACCTACTGAAAGATTTGACCATACAGTTCCAGTATAATAATAAAATACATTTTCATTAGTATCAAAAATCAATAATCCTGTTGCAGGTGAGGCAATTGCATCTCTTTGAACACTTGTCATTCTTGGCACTAACATGCCTTTGGTTGATGATTTTACATCAAGCATTGCACTGCTGTGTGCTGTATAGGCATTATCATCTGTTATTGCAATGTTTTGCCCGTAAGCAAAACTGCTTAACAAAATCAATAATATTGCTATCAATATTCCTTTATTCATTTTGTTTTAATTTTATTAAGTGCTTTTGATTTTGGTTGATTATATAGCTCAGGATTCAGATACATACCCTGCTCATTGTTTTCTTTATTCTGCTCAACTATTACCGGATTAGCAACAGCATACGGGTCTTGTCTTATGCCTGTTACCTGCCAAGACACCTTCATTCCATACGTACCACCAGCAATTACAAACTGACCATTCTGTATTTCCTGTTCAATAAACACAGGAGCATAGCTTCCAATAGTGGTAAGTTGATATCTGAAATCCCTATTAAGTGTTTCAAAATAAGATGGTAACTGAACTATAGCTTTTCCGCTATTATCAAATACTGCAATACCATCATAAACATTTTTCATATCGGGACTTTCCACAAATGAATGCACAAGATATTTGTTTTCAGGGTCAAGCGGGTGATCAATTTTAAAGGTTCCTGCACTCTTTGAAAGTGTTCCATTCACATGAACATTGCCTTGAAAATATCCTGCATAGGCAGTTCCTGTTCCTGTGTTAGAAACAGTAGCATAAATTCCATAACCATTTGCAGTACCCGAAGCAGCAGCTTCAGCATAAACTCCAGATGCAGATCCAGATGCACTATATGAATATCCTTGAACGCCTCTCCATCTTCCATCTCCTCTAATCCCTATACCATAGTTGTCCGTTACAGCATGAGTACCATAAATCGCTGGGTCATCATTACTGGTTGAAGAATTAATAGCGTGAACTCTATAGAAAGGTGAGGCGGTTCCTATACCGAGATTTGAAGTACCATTATTCCAATACAAGTTGCTGTTTCCTGAGATTGAAGATGTTCCATTCCAAAATGCCACTTGAGTGGCAGAACCAGTTCCGGTTACTGTTCCTTGAGCTGTCAATGAAACCCAAGTAGAGCCATTGAAACCGAGGAAATCAGCTCCAGTCCACTGCATTGTTCCTGCAAAAGAATTTGTATTAAACCCTAATCTTATTCCACCATTTACATGAAGTGCTTCGGTTGGTGAAGTTGTTCCAATACCCAGTCTGCTGTTTGAATTGTCCCAGTATAAATTAGAGTTTGAGGATAAATTAGAACCTGATGTCCAAAATGCAAGCTGTGTTGCAGTTCCTGAACCTGTTATGCTTGCAGGAGTGTTGACCCAGTTTGTACCGACACCGGTACTTGAAAGAATTTGTCCTGCCACACCTGCATCACCACCACTATCATATAAAATTCCAGTAGCTTTGAAATTGCCATTTACATAAACATAATTCGATGCAAAATCACCATAAATCAAGGGTGTTGGATTAATCGAATTATCAATATATAATTTATTCGACCCTGTTTCACCATAACCAACCTCATACCCAATAAATACGTTTCCAGCGCCTGAAATATTATTGTATCCAGTACTATGACCAATAAATGTATTCCTATTTCCACTTGTATGATCTCGTCCAGCGTAATCACCAATAAATAAATTACTTCCGCTTGTTTGATTAAATAATCCTGAGTTATTACCTATAAAAATATTACCACTTCCTGTTGTGTTTTCTTGTCCTGAACTTCTTCCTAAAAAAGTATTTCCTGTGCCAGTTGTGTTTTCACTTCCGGCAAAAGTACCAACAAACACATGGTCGGAAGTTGTGCTTTTTTCACCAGCCTGATTTCCAACATATACATTATAACTTCCTGTTTGATTACTAAATCCTGCCTCTGAACCTATAAACACATTGGTTCCTCCGGTTGTATTAAACACACCACTCATATAACCAAGAAATATATTGCGAGCTCCGGTAAAATTATTTGCACCACTTTGGTAGCCTAAGAAAACATTTTCTGATCCTGTTGTATTTGAAAATCCTGAGTTATAGCCAATAAATGCATTATAATTACCCGTAGTGAACTGACCACAATTATGTCCAATAAAATAATTCAGAGGATTTAGATCAAGGTAATTTGTTGCACTAGTGGCTAAATCCCTAATCTCAAATCCACCAGCACCATTAGTCCAAACTCTTGTACTATCATCCTGCACAAAAAGATAATTGTCTGACAACGTTCCTTTTGCAGGATTAAAACCTCCTACTGCAAATCCTCCTCTACTTCCGTTAGCTTTTGCTGCAATAAAATCATCATCAATGTAAACCCTGACACTATCAGGTGTAACACGAAAGTATTCATTTGTAAACCCAGCCTTTGTTGGGTTTAATCCTCCTACTGCAAAGCCTCCTCTGCTACCGGTTGCTTTTGAGCCACCATCATCGTTAACCCATATTCTAACGCCTTCGGGATAAACTGCAAATACAGTATCACCTGCATTATTTAATACGGCAAAAATAGATTCATCTATTCCTGTTGATGCATCAGCTTTTACCAATAACTTATTTTCGGGTGTATTTACACCAATACCTACATTATCATCAGTGTTTGATAAATAAACATAATTACCATTTTTAGTCCACAATTGGCCAACGGATAAATTTGACCATACTGAGCCTGTATAATAATAAAATACATTTTCATTAGTGTCAAAAATCAATAAACCTGCTGCAGGTGAGGTAATTGCATCTCTTTGAACACTTGTCATTCTTGGCACTAACATACCTTTTGTATCAGATTTCACATCAAGCATTGCTGACGGATTTGCTGTATATGCATTATCATCAGTAATGGCAATGTTTTGTGCTTCGAATACGTTTATAACACCAATTACTAGAACAATTACAAATATTAAGATTAATTCTTTCATAAATTTTCTATATTAATTATTTTTTTTACTGTATTATTAAGTAATTCCTCAACTTTTTCCACTCTACTATTCAAATCAGAATTATTTTTTTTAGACTGTTCCATCTCTAATTCAAGAGAACTATAATTCTCTTTTAATTTTGAATTTTCAATCACCAATTCATCAATTAGTTTATGTTGTTCTTTTATAGCTTGTAACAATACTGCTGAAAACTTTGAATAATCAACAACTTTATATCCATATCTATCCTGATCAACCAATTCCGGGAAATATTTTTCAACATCCTGAGCGATCATCCCAATTTGATGCTTGTCAGTAAAAGATCTGTCAGGAAATTCATCCAATCTCCAATCAAAATAAACACCGTTAATTTTCTGAATTTTTGTTAATACATCCTGTATTGTCTGTATATTCTTTTTATATCTTTTATCTGAACAAGCACCAAATGTACCTGTATAACAAAGATTTCCATTTATTTCAACTTCATTACTTGCAAAATCGCCATATATCAAAGGGTTAGCTGTATTGGTATTCTCAATATATAACTTGTCAGAACCAGTTTCATTATAACCTGCCATGCGACCAATGAATACATTGCCAGAACCTGTAGAATTATCACCTGAAAATGCACCTATATAAGTATTATTAATACCAGATATATTTCCATAACCACTACCATAACCAAAAAAAGAATTAGTACTACCAGAAGAATTATTATAACCACTTGATGCCCCAAAAAATGTATTAATACCACCAGTAGTATTGAAATTACCAGCCCAGTTGCCATAAAACGTATTGTAAGCCCCTGAAGTATTGTTTCTTCCTGAATATGTTCCAATAAAAGTATTAAAATTTCCATCAAGATTATCTTCTCCCGAATATGTTCCAATAAAGATGTTTTGATTTCCATCAATATTAGTTTGCCCTGAATTTATACCTATAAAAATATTGGTACGTCCTTCTTGATTATTTAGTCCAGAATTTGCACCTATAAAAATATTTTCTTGCCCGCCTATGTTATTTGTTCCAGCTAGATCTCCAATAAAAACATTTTTGTAACCACCAATATTATCTAGACCTGCCTGATACCCCATAAAACAATTACCATATCCTATAGTATTACTATATCCAGTTTCTTTGCCAAGAAAAACATTATGTCCACCAGAATTATTGAAATACCCAGATTGATAACCAATAAACACATTATCATCAGCCGTCTTTGTTGATTTACCAGCCTGGAATCCAAAATATGAATTATATAAACCGGTAGTAATAGAATCTCCACTTTCGTGTCCGATAAAATAATTATTAGGTGTTAAATCCATATAACGACCCTCATTACCAACCTCAATGTTATCAATAGCGAAACCTTCGTCTCCTGTCACATAAACTCTTGTACTATCATCTTGAACAAAAAGATAATTATCTGTTACCGTTCCTTTTGCAGGATTAAATCCACCTACTGCAAATCCTCCTCTACTTCCGTTAGCTTTCGAAGAAACATAATCATCATCAATATAAATTCTCACACTATCAGGTGTTACCCTTAAATATTCATTGGTTAAACCTGCTTTTGCAGGATTAAAACCGCCTACTGCAAAACCTCCTCTGCTTCCATTTGCTTTTGCACCACCTGCATTGTTAACCCAAATTCTCACTCCCTCCTGATAAACTGCAAAAACAGTATCACCTGAATTATTTAATACAGCAAAAATGGATTCATCTATTCCTGTACTGGCATCTGCTTTTACAAGCAATTTATTTTCAGGTGTAGTTACTCCAATACCAACATTATTATCTGTATTTGACAAATAAACATAATTACCGTTTTTGGTCCATAATTGACCTACTGAAAGATTTGACCATGCTGAACCTGTATAATAATAAAATACATTTTCGTTAGTATCGAAAACTAACAAACCTGTAGCAGGTGATGGAATGGCATTTCTCTGTACTGTTGTTAATCTTGGTACCAACATTCCTTTTGTTAATGATTTTATATCAAGCATTGCACTACTATGTGCTGTATATCCATTATCATCAGTAATGGCAATGTTTTGAGCTTTGACTACGCTCAAAACACTAATTAATAGAATGATTCCGATTACTAAAATTAATTTTTTCATAAAAATTTATTTTTTTGTAGAAGTATTTAACAATTTCTTAAATAATTTCATTTCTGCTTTTAATTGATCAATTTCTTTAATTTCATTTCTAAGTTCTTCAATAATCTTTTGTTGTTCTTTTACAGCATTAATCAACATAAAAGTTAGTGCATGTGAATTAAATGTATAATACTCGGTTCCATCCCATTTTTCTCCAACAACTTCACCTTTTTCGTTTTCTATTTCATGTTTATTAAATGGAGTAAGTTCAACAGTATATGGAGCAATCTTTTTTATCTCTTGAGCAATTACACCAATATATTCTTTATTACCCAAAACACCTGCCTTTTCATTATATTTAAAATAAACAGGTTTAATCTGCATGACCTGTTCAAGCCCATCTTTATATGGTTTAATATCTTTTTTCAGCCTGATATCCGATTGAACAGTCCATGTATTTGTACCTGTCTTATAACAATTACCATCTACTTCTAAACAATCATTTATATACAAATCTTCATCTCCTGTAGCATATCCATTATTAAGAGTTCCATCACTAATTACATTAACGGTAGCTGACATTATGCCTCCACCACAATTAATAACACCATCAGTAGCACCAGTATATAAATCACCGCCACTTGCATAAACATTACCAACAACATCTAATACTTCACTTGGTGTAGTTGTTCCGATACCTAAACTTCCATTTATTGTAACAATATCATTATCAAACTCACCATAAATTAATGGAGAAGCTGAATTGGAATTTTCTATATAAAGTTTATCTGATCCTGATTCATTTTGTCCTGCGTAATATCCAATAAATATATTATTACTTCCACCTGTGCTAAATTCCCCACTATGATAGCCTATATAAGTATTATTAAATCCTGTATAATTATTAAATCCAGATCTATTTCCGAGAAAAACATTATAGTCTCCTGTTGTGCAATGGAAACCACTATTTGACCCCAAAAAAGAGTTACCTGTTCCGCTTGTATTTTCCCAACCACTGCAATTTCCTAAAAACACATTATGTGCACCATCTATATTATTAACACCGGATTTACAACCCATAAAAGCGTTAAAACTACCTGTAGATAAAGTGCCATCAGAATATCCTCCGGATTGATATCCAACATAAGTATTATAAACTCCTGTTGTATTAGACATTCCTGATAATTTTCCAACAAATACATTTTCATGACCTGTTGTATTTTCATGTCCACTCATATTTCCAATAAATATATTATTACTTCCTTCCCATTCGTCTTGAAAATCGTTTGGGAAGTTAACTACCAAAGCACCACCGGTAGTTTTCATTCCGGCCCTGTAACCAAAAAATGAATTATATTTACCATTTGTGATATTAACACCACTTTCATGTCCAATAAAATAGTTTTCAGTAGTGAACCTACTGATTCTCTGATTGTTCAATCCTTCAATATTCTCAACTCCAAATCCTTCCATTGAATCAGCCACATATACACGTGTACTATCATCCTGTACAAACAAATAATGATCTGTTGGGGCTCCTTTTGCAGGATTAAATCCACCTACAGCAAATCCTCCTCTGCTACCATTTGCTTTTGCAGAAACATAATCATCATCAATATAAACCCTAACACTATCTGGTGTTACTCTAAAATATTCATTGGTTAAACCTGCTTTAGCAGGATTAAATCCGCCTACTGCAAAACCACCTCTGCTGCCATTTGCTTTTGAACCACCAGCATCGTTAACCCAAATTCTAACTCCTTCTGGATATACTGCAAAAACAGTATCTCCATTTGTGTTTTGTACTGCAAATATTGCTTCATCTATTCCTGTAGTGGAACTTCCTTTTACAATAAGTTTTGTTTCAGGAGTTGTTGTTCCAATACCAATATTTCCACCTCTTTCAAAAGTCATAATGTTACTCAAACTCGGACAACCTGCATCAAGATATAATGTGTTAGCACTTCCGTCAAGATGAAATTCAAAACCACAAACTCCAGCTACACTTACATCCTCATCAAAAGCTAAACGTCCTGATTCAATATTGTTATAACTTCCATTATATCCTATTTTAATCCTTGTTGTAGATTCTGTTGTACCTGTTACAATTAACCTATCAGAAGGGGTTGGCGTTCCAAGTCCAAGCTTATCTGTTCCTGTGGTCATATAGATATTTGGAGAATTATAAGTCCAAAAAGGACCAGTTGTACCTCCAGTGCTCAAGTTAATCCATTCTGTTCCATTATAGTAATAATATCCATTAATATTAGTATCAAATACTAATAAACCTGTAGCCGGTAATGCAATTGCATTTCTTTGAACAGTTGTCATTCTTGGTGTTAAAAGTCCTTTGGTTAAAGATTTCACATCAAGCATAGCACTGCTATGAGCTGTATATGCATTGTCATCTGTAATGGCAATGTTTTGCCCTTCGACTACGCTCAGGACACCAATTAATAAAATAATTCCGAGAATTAAGGCTAATTTTTTCATAATTGTTTATTTTTTTGTCGATTGATTTAACATTGATCTTATTTCTTCAATTTCAGCTTTTAATTCATCTATTTCTTTAAGTTTTATATTTAACAGTTTATTTTCAGATTCAAGAAATTCAATTTTTTCATTCTGATACTGAATTGCTTTCAGCATTGGTGTTATCAAATTGCTGTAACTAACAGTCTCAACCTTTCCTTTTTCATTATAACTAACAAATAATTTATTAACCTTCTCAACTTCTTCGGCTATTAATCCATATTGTTTTATTTTCTTTTTATCTGTTTTATAATTAAAATTAACGGGTCTTAATTCATATATCCATTCAATATTCTCCATATCCATAATACCAGATTTATATCTTTTTGAAGAAGATACATATCCTAATTTTCCTGTATTATCTATAAAAAGATCTCTATTGAATACACCAACGACATCAAAATATACCGAGGGCATTTCAATTTGTCCGTTATCTCTGCCGATTGCTAAATGAGGTCCAGATATTGTTGCAACTGATTTGCCATATACATATAATTTGTTATCACCGCCATCAAACTTAATTGACATACTATAAGTATTATCATTATCTTCTGCTAAAATAAGTTCAGAATCATCACCGGAAGCTGATTCGTTTGGAGCAATAAGAATAGTACCAAGTGTATCTGTTCCAACCAGATGTAAGTTAGCAAGTGGATCTGTAGTCCACATACCCATTTTACGATTTACTATTTCACCATAAATAATAGTACTATCTGCTGTGGTTCCATTAGCAATATAAAGTTTATTTGAACCACTATCATTATATCCTGCTCTATAACCTATCATAATATTTCCATCACCATTACTTAAATTCAAACCACTTTGACTTCCAATACATGTGTTATAAAAAGCAGAAGAAGTATGCTGACCACTTTGCAGACCTATATACACATTATGTTTTCCCCATTGATTAAATTGTCCACTCAAACTACCAATAAAAGTGTTGTAACTGGCTTTATTAAAAAGTCCTGCACCTGACCCTACTATTGTACTTCTAATGCCTGTTTGATTGTACCAACCAGTAGATGAACCAAGAAATGTGTTTGCATAGCCTGAAGTATTTGCCTGCCCACTAGAATGCCCAAAAAATGTATTATGATAACCTGTGCTATTTGAATAGCCTGCCTTATTACCAATAAAAGCATTATAGCTTCCCTCATCTCCAATACCACCAATATTTGAATATCCAGCTTGATAACCATAAAAAGCATTTTTAAATCCTGTTGTATTTGAATAGCCACTTTGATATCCTGTAAATATATTATGAATTCCAGTAGTATGAGCTTGTCCTGTTTCGTGACCGATAAAATAATTTTCTGTTGTTAATTTCATTATTCTTTGATTATCTATGGCTTCAATATTTTCCACTCCAAATCCTTCCATTGAATCTGCAACATAAACTCTTGTACTATCATCCTGAACAAAAAGATAATGGTCTGTTGCCGTTCCTTTTGCGGGATTAAATCCTCCTACTGCAAAACCTCCTCTGCTACCGTTTGCTTTTGCAGGATTATAGTCATCATCAATATAAACCCTAACACTATCTGGTGTTACTCTAAAATATTCATTGGTTAAACCTGCTTTAGCAGGATTAAATCCTCCTACAGCAAAACCACCTCTGCTACCATTTGCTTTTGAACCACCGGCATCGTTAACCCAAATTCTAACTCCTTCTGGATATACTGCAAAAACAGTATCCCCATTTGTGTTTTGTACTGCAAATATTGCTTCATCTATCCCTGTGGTGGAACTTCCTTTTACAATAAGTTTTGTTTCAGGAGTTGTTGTTCCAATACCAACATTACCAGTATTTTTTGCGAAAGTAACACAATCTAGTACATCATTTCTAAATACTAAATTATCTGATGCAGGCATATAAATATACCAATCTTCAGCAGTTGCCTGCGATGTTTCTAAACGTAAACCATCAGAAATACCAGTTCCTGACAATTTGATATGTAGTTTGCTACCAGGACTTGATGTGCCAATACCGAGCCTGTTCGTAGCTGTGGTCATATATATGTTTGGTGAAGTATAACTCCAAAAAGGACCAGTTGTGCCTCCTGTGCTCAGGTTAATCCAGTCTGTTCCATTATAGTAATAATATCCATTAATATTTGTGTCAAAAACCAATAAACCTGTTGCAGGTGATGCTATTCCAGTCCTTTGAACACTTGTCATTCTTGGCATTAAAAATCCTTTAGTTAAAGATTTTACATCTAGCATAGCACTACCATTTGCTGTATAAGCATTATCATCTGTTATTGCAATGTTTTGAGAAAACAAGGCTAAGGCTAAGGCTAAGGCTAAGCTTGTTAAGAATAATTTTTTCATAATAATTTCAATAATATTTAAATTGTTTTACGAACTATAAATTTACTAATGTCATTTTTTTGCTGATTGATTTAATATTTGTTTTAATTGCTTAATTTCAGCCTTTAAGGTGTCAATATCGTTTTGCTGTTTTTTAAATGTATCTTTTATTTCACTACTTGTTATATCTCCTTTATCTGTATTGTAATACCAATCAACATCAACTAAAACATTTATAAAACCCGTTCCCTTAATATTGTAATTATCTATTGCTCTACCTATAACCATTCCAGATTTAGTTGCTTTCATACCTACTTTTTCTGTTGATGATATTGTAATATAATCGCCAATTTTTATTGCTCCATTTTCGGTATTTACTTTAGTATTAATAACCCCCATTAGGCCTACGAGAACATCATTATCATGAGATTTGGCAGAAGCAGGTGAATTTCCAACCATAGCGGGATTAGAAGAATAAACACCAAGTATAAGATTAGGATTATTATTATTTGCTCCATCAACAGTATATGTTTTATTTGTCGACATCATTATTATATCTCCTGGCTCATAAGCTAAAGTTGTATCTGCTTTAGGAAAATATTCTGCATAATCTGCACCTCCACCATGCCATGCATTATCACAATATCCATCGCCATCATTATCAAATCTAAACTCAACATCCCAGCTATTATTTCCATGATATGAATCAAAACGAACTATATTTCCAGTGCCACGTGTAGTAACCAAAAGTGCTAAATCAGTTGCTGCCGTGCTGCTATTTTCAATAAGCATTGAGATACCTGTACTTGCTGTATTTTTAAAGAAACCCGTTGATCCAGAAGTTCCTACATCACTTGATGTTACATACAATCTATGACTCCCTGGAGTTATAATACCCATTCCTACATTGCTGTCATCACTAATAGTCATTGTTGGAGTTGCACTCTCATTATAAAAATTTAAGTCATTGGTTTGACAATTGTATAGAATTTTCGCATATTGAGCTGCCTCATAACCTGAATCGTAAAAAATAAGACCTGCTTCTGTTTCCAATAAGTTAGAGATTTCAATATTAGCTGAACTACCGTTAACTTCAAGCTTGTTACTTGGGGCCGTTGTTCCAATTCCTACATTGCCTCCCATAATTGCCATTGTATTAATTTGTGTTACTAAATAATCTGTAGTTGGGTTATTCAAGCTTATTCCAAAAGAATATTCTCCAGACACATTTATTTCTCTTCCCATTGCTGTTGTTCCCAATCCGCTCGCAGTTGTCATAATTCCTGTAGTAAAAGAAGTATTTCCGCTTGCAATTGTATTATTTCCAATTGCAGTTGAAGCTCCTCCGCTAGCCGTTGTATAATATCCCATTGCAGTTGAACCGTCTCCACTAGCTGTAGTAGATTCTCCCATTGCAGTTGCAGTAGGCCAGCTGGCTGTTGTTGCAAGTCCCATAGCTGTTGAAAAGCGTCCACTTGCTGTTGTTTCACTACCTAATGCCGTTGAATAATCACCACTTGCAATTGACCAATATCCTAATGCTAATGAAGCCTCACCACTTGCTTTTGATTCATATCCCAAAGCAATTGAATAGGCTGCACTTGCAATTGATCTACATCCCATAGTTACAGAATACCATCCTCCTGCATTTGTATTATACCCCATAGCTGTAGAATATTGACCGGAAGCAGTATTTTGTATGCCAAGTGCAAAAGCACCCTGACTTAATGCTTCTGAACCCATACCAAAAGCATAAGAATAATCGCCACTTGCAATTGTAGCCGAAGTTGCGGTACCTGAAGAATCAACACCAGTAGAACCAAGGGCAAAACTTCTCAAACCTGAAGCTTTAGCTCCGGAACCAATTGCATAAGAACCTGTATTTTCAGTTTTAGCAAAATTTCCAAGAGAATAAGAATCATTTCCTTCTGCGTTTGCATTATTGCCTATTGCTGTTGAATTATTACCAAATGCTCTGGCATGATAACCCAATGCTTGAGAATAATTACCAATTGCTTTTGATTCAAAACCGGATGCAAATGAATTAATCCCAATACTATCTTTATCTTCTATTATAACTCTTCCTGTGAGAAATGCTTCTTTTGTAGGATACCATAATATTCTTGGTTCACTTGGAACTATTGTTTCTGTTGTATCTAATGAAACAATCATATAACTTTCTGTATTTGTTCCTTTAGCAGGATTAAAACCACCTACTGCAAAACCGCCTCTACTCCCATTAGCTTTTGCTCCAACATAAGTTTCATCAATATATACCCTTACACTATCGGGTGTAACACGAAGATATTCGTTTGTAAAACCTGCTTTAGCAGGATTAAAACCGCCTACTGCAAATCCTCCCCGACTTCCATTTGCTTTTGAACCACCATCATTGTTAACCCAAATTCTTACTCCTTCCTGATAAACTGCAAATACAGTATCACCGGCATTATTTAACACTGCAAAGATGGATTCATCTACTCCTGTTGATGCATCAGCTTTTACCAATAATTTATTATCAGGAGCAATAACACCAATACCTACATTGTCATCGGTATTAGATAAATAAACATAATTGCCATTTTTAGTCCATAGTTGACCCACGGATAAATTTGACCATGTTGAACCTGTATAATAATAAAATACATTCTCGTTAGTATCAAATACTAACAATCCTGTAGCAGGCAATGATATAGCATTTCGCTGTGCACTTGTTAATCTTGGCACCAACAAACCTTTTGTTAAAGATTTTACATCAAGCATTGCACTATTTTGTGCAGTATATGCATTGTCATCTGTTATTGCAATATTTTGAGAATATAAACCATCTGCGCAAACAGCCAAAGCTATGGCAATCAACACAATAGAGAGAGTGTTTTTCATAAATAAGTTTAAGGCTAAAAAAACATATTAAAATAAGGAATCAAAAATAATAAAATTAGGCAATTAAAAAAGTTTTTTCGTAAACAAATTATCACATTTTATCAAAAATTTCAACTTATATAATCAATTTATTTTTAAGAAGTAAGAATATTTAAAAATATGATTTTTGGAAGTCCACATTTCCACCGGATATAATTATTCCAACCTTTTTATTTTTAAAAAAAACTGCATTATTTAAAACACCTGCTACAGCTACTGCAGAGGATGGTTCAATAATAATTTTCATTCTCTCCCACACTAATTTCATTGCTTTTATAATTTCATCTTCATCAACTGTTATGATATCGTCAACATTTTTCAGTATAATTTCAAATGTTAAATCACTTAATGAAGTTAATAAACCATCGGCAATTGTATTTGGATTTATTGAGGGAATTAATTTTTTATTTTTAAATGATCTATAGGCATCATCTGCTCCTTTTGGTTCAGCAGCAATCACTTTTGCTTTGCTCATAGCTTTTGTTGAAATTGAAGTCCCGCTTAAAAGTCCACCACCTCCAACAGGCGCAATTATATAATCTAGATTGGGAATATCTTCAATTAATTCTTTTGCAGAAGTACCTTGTCCTGCAATTATTCTAGAATCATCATAAGGATGAATAAAAGTGGCTCCTGTTTCTTCAACAATCTTATTTAAATTATCTTCTCTTGCCTGTAAGGTCGGAGTGCAATAAGTTATTTTTGCTCCATATTCTGCAACAGCATTTTTTTTAATTTCCGGAGAGTTTTCAGGCATAACAATATATGCATCAGTATTCATAATTTTTGCAGCTAAAGCCAATGCTTGTGCATGATTTCCTGAAGAATGCGTAGCCAAACCTTTTTTAATTTCATCTTTACTTAAAGATAAAACCGTATTTATTGCACCGCGGAATTTAAATGCTCCTACTTTTTGAAAATTCTCACATTTAAAATACAACTCTCCATCAACCAGCGAATTAAAAAATGTACTGGTTAATACAGGAGTTCTGTTAATGTATTTTTCAATTCTCTTATGTGCAATACACAGGTCTTCAAAAGTCGGGATATATGAATTCATTGAATTTTGTTGAAAATTATTAAAGTCTAAAATTAAAAAAATCATAAGAAGAATTGCAAACTTATTTTATATATTTTTGCAACTTGGTTGACAAATAATTTCAAGAGCTTAATTATGGAATACAATTTTTCAAAAATTGAAGAGTACTGGCAAAATTACTGGAAAGAAAATAATATCTACAAAGTAAACATAGACGATTCAAAACCAAAATACTATGTTTTGGATATGTTCCCATATCCCTCAGGTGCTGGTTTACATGTTGGACATCCATTAGGTTATATAGCCTCTGATATTTACAGCAGATATAAAAGATTAAATGGCTTTAATGTTTTGCACCCAATGGGCTATGATGCTTTTGGTTTGCCTGCCGAACAATATGCAATTCAAACAGGACAACATCCGGCTAAGACAACCGAAATAAATATAAAAAGGTATAGAGAACAATTAGATAAAATTGGATTTTCTTATGATTGGGACAGAGAAGTAAAGACATCTGATTCCAACTACTACAAATGGACACAATGGGCATTTATTCAAATGTTTGAACATTGGTACAACAATAAAACTCAAAAAGCAGAACCAATTTCAGAGTTAATTAAGGAATTTGTGAAAAATGGCAATCAAAATATCGAAGCAAACTGCAATGAAACGGATATTTTTTCCGCAAAAGAATGGACTTTAAAAACTGAAAAAGAACAACAATTAATTTTATTAAATTATAGATTAGCATATTTGGCCAACACTAAAGTAAATTGGTGTTCTGAATTAGGCACTGTTTTAGCTAATGATGAAGTAGTTAATGGGGTTTCTGTTCGTGGTGGATATGAAGTTGTACAAAAAGAAATGAAACAATGGTCGCTTCGTATTTCTGCTTATGCACCAAGATTATTAGACGATCTGGAAGAAATTGAATGGACTGATTCCCTAAAAGAAATTCAAAGAAATTGGATTGGAAAATCTGAAGGTGCTGAAATGAGATTTCGCCTCTCCCCAGCCCTCTCCAAAGGAGAGGGAGAAAAATCTCCAAATAATAAGTCAGTAGATAACAAAGTCCTCCCTATTGGGGAGGATTTAGGTGGGGCTATTGTAGTTTTCACAACACGCCCCGATACAATTTTCGGGTCAACTTTTATGGTTCTTGCACCAGAATCAGATTATGTTTCACAAGTAACTACTGATGAATATAAAAATGCTGTTGATGAGTACATTATAAGAACAAAAAAACGAACAGAACGAGAACGAATTGCTGAAGTTGAAAAAATAACAGGGCAGTTTACCGGAGCTTATGCTATTAATCCTTTAACAAATAAAGAAATACCAATTTATATTGCAGACTACGTTCTTGCCGGATATGGAACCGGAGCTATAATGGCTGTTCCCGGACATGACAGCAGAGACTTTAAATTTGCTCGTCATTTTGACTTACCAATTATCCAAGTTGTAGTAGGAAAAGATGAAAAAGAAAGTGATACTTCTACTTGGGAAAATTCTTTTGACGGCAAAGAAGGAACAATGATAAATTCAGGTTTTATTAACGGACTTGAAGTTCAAAAAGCCATTTCGAAAACAATTAAATATATAGTTGAAGAAAACATAGGCGAAGGTCAGATTAACTACCGTTTACGTGATGCTATTTTTAGCAGACAAAGATACTGGGGAGAACCATTTCCTGTATATTTTAAAGATGATATACCTTATGTAATTGATGAAAAAGAATTGCCATTAAAGCTACCGGAAGTTGATAAATTTTTACCCACTGAAGATGGACAACCACCTCTTGGAAGAGCAAAAAACTGGCAAACAAAAGATGGACATCCTTACGAATTAAGCACAATGCCGGGTTTTGCAGGTTCTTCTGCATATTACTACAGATATATGGACCCCAAAAACGACAAAGCTCTAGTTTCAAAAAAGGCAAATGAATATTGGCAAGATGTTGACTTATATATTGGTGGAACTGAACATGCAACAGGGCATTTAGTTTATGCTCGTTTTTGGAATAAATTCCTTTACGACCTTGGCTTGGTTTGCAAAAAAGAACCTTTTAAAAAACTTATTAATCAGGGGATGATTCAGGGTGTATCTGGTTTTATATCTAGAATTGCTGAGATTTCAGGTGGAGAAAATACAACTCAGGAAACAACATATCCTACTATTTACATTTCTCAAGAAATGATAGATAAAACTAAAGAAGCAAATGAACAACTAAAGAAAATAATGAGTGATTGCAATAATTATGATTGCTCACATATTGATTTGAAAATTAAAAATATCACTCATAATATCCATATTGACATTAAACATGTTGAGGGAAATATACTTAACAAAGAGGAATTTTTAAAAGAAAAATGGGGAAATGATAACACTAATATCAAATTCATTCCAGAAGAGGGTAAATTCTATGTAAAAAGGGAAGTTGAAAAAATGTCCAAGTCAAAATTAAATGTTGTAAATCCTGACAACACTTATGATAAAAATGGCAAACTAGAACAAGAAGGCATTATAGAAAAATACGGAGCAGACACATTACGTATGTACGAAATGTTTCTTGGTCCTTTAGAGCAATCAAAACCTTGGGATACTAACGGAATTGACGGAGTATTTAAGTTTTTCAGAAAAACATGGCGACTGTTTCACGATGAGAATGATAAGATAAATTTATCGGATGAAAATCCTACAAAAGATGAATTGAAAATTCTTCATAAAACCATCAAGAAAATAATACACGATATTGAGCATTTTTCTTTCAACACTTCTATAAGTGCTTTTATGATATGTGTTAATGAACTTGGTAATTTAAAATGCAATAAAAAAGCAATTCTTGAACCCTTTACTATCATCCTCTCTCCTTTCGCACCACATATTGCGGAAGAATTATGGAAAATATTAGGAAACAAACCAAGTGTTGTAAATACTAAATTCCCAGAATTTAAAGAGGAATATTTAACAGAAAATACTTTTGAATATCCGGTATCGTTTAACGGTAAAATGCGTTTTAAAATTGAATTGCCTGTTGATATGCCAAAAGAAGAAGTTGAAAAAGCTGTAATTGAACATGAAGGTGCTCAAAAATGGCTTGATGGTAAGACTCCTAAAAAGATTATTGTTGTGCCTAAGAGAATTATTAATATTGTAATATAATTAAGAATGAAGAATTAAAAATTAATAATTACAAGCTATGAGAATTTTAAACATTGGCATTCTTCTTATTATATTATCTCTTATTTTTTCCTGCAATCAGCAAAATGTAAAAGATACTGAAGATATCAAACAAATTGATACTATTCAACCACTTCCTCCAAAAATGATGTACGAATTAATTATCGATTCGTTTATTATTGATCATGGAGAGGTAAAACAAAATCAGAATTTATCTGAACTTCTTATTCCTTTTGGTATTTCGTATCAACAAATTGATGAACTTGTTCAAAACTCCGATTCAATTTTCAATTTACGTAAAATTAGGTCAGGCAGACCTTTTGCCGCTTTCTTATCACCCGATTCAATAATTCAATATTTCATATACGAGCACAATCCTATTGATTATGTTGTTTTTGATTTTACCGATTCTGTAGATATATACATGAAACAAAAAACAATAGAAACAAAGGCAGAAACAGCAAAAGGAACAATTGAAAGTTCGCTGTGGAATGCCATGGCAGGCAACAATTACGACCCAATGTTATCAATTGAACTTTCTGAAATTTATGCCTGGAGTATAGATTTTTTCGGTTTACAAAAAGGAGATAAGTTTAAAGTAATTTACGAAAAGGAATTTGTTGATGGAGAATCAATTGGAATAGGTAAAATATCTTCTGCATATTTTTGGCATGCAGACACAGGTTTTTATGCCATACCATTTGTTCAGGACAGTATAGAAAGCTTTTTTGATGAAAATGGAAATAGCTTACGTAAAGCATTTTTGAAAGCACCTTTACGTTTTAGCAGAATTAGTTCCCGATTTTCTAATAGCAGATTGCATCCTGTATTAAAAATTCGCAGACCGCATCATGGTGTTGATTATGCTGCACCTTACGGAACACCTGTTCAGGCAATTGGCGATGGTAAAATAATTAAAAAATCGTATAGTGGTGGAGCCGGTAATATGGTTAAAATTAAACACAATAGTGTTTATACAACTGCATATCTTCATCTTTCAAAATATGGCAATATTAAAGTTGGTGATTATGTAAAACAAGGTGATATTATTGCTTATGTTGGCAGCACAGGACTTTCTACAGGTCCTCATTTAGATTTCAGGTTTTATAAAAACGGAGAAGCTGTTGACCCATTAAAAGTAGAATCGCCTCCTGTTGACCCTGTGAAAAAAGAAAACATAGAGGAATATAATAAGATTATGAAAGAAGTTATTGATAAGCTTGATGCAATTCTTATTAATTAAGAATTAAAAATTAAAAATTAATAATGTCTGAATAATACTTAATATTTCTGTATTACAGCCGAGATTTATGCTCAAACTAAATAATATAAAGCTAGACAAACTTCATTCATTAGCTTCTTCGGCTGAGCCTGACAATAAGAAATTAATAAAACGGATTAAAAAGAAAAAGCCTAAGAATTTTGACATTATTGTACATAACTTGCATAACAAAGCTTTCAATAATTACGATTGTCTGACTTGTGGAAATTGTTGCCGTTCGCTTGGTCCGCGCATTACCGATAAGGATATCGAAAGAATTGCAAAACATTTAAAAATTAAGCAGAACGATATTATTGATAAATATCTTATGATTGACGATGACAAGGATTATGTTTTTAAGGCTATGCCCTGCCCTTTTATCGATAACGAAAATTATTGTTCAATATACGAAAACAGACCAAAAGCATGTTGCGAATATCCGCACACTAATAGAAAACGCTTTATTCAATTATTAGATTTATCGCTAAAAAACACTTACACCTGCCCTGTTGTTTATTGGATTTTTGAAAATCTGAAAGAAGAGTATAGGTAAAAGCCCATCCTCCCCGTCTTTTAAGGTAAGGGCAAATGAAAACAGTTATTGATTTTTTTATCAATACAATAACATTTTTACATAAATTGCTGATAATCTGCCATACATACAATAGTTTTTTTAACAGAAATTATTGTCCGCATGACTTGTACAATTGTTTTTCCAACACAGATTATATTCCGCATGATTCGCACATAAGTTTTACGATAAAAATTATGTTCCGCACGGCTCGTACAAATGTTTTTTGCCTTTGCACTAAAATATAGGGGGTAAAACCATAGTGCAATCTGCCAAAATGACATAAAAACACATCCAAAAAAGTGTACGGGCAACAAAAATTATTGTACGGGTGGCTCGTACTTTTATTTTTTTTGACTGCACAATAGTTTTTATCGCAAAAAAAATAAATATTTACCACCGTACAATAAAATATATCATGCATCGTTATAATAACAATTCGTAATATTGCGGAGAAACCCCTTAATTCTTATAATTATGGCTAGAGTTAAAATACCAAGACGGTTTGAAGATCAGCTGCAGCTTGCAAATTTGATTTTGACAAAGCATAACGAATTGGGCGATAAAAGCCCTTTGAAAGATGCTTTTGATATGAAAACTTTTGAGGCAGACGGCAAAGATGCAAATGCTCATAATAAGAAAAAAGATGAGTACGAAAAACTTGCCGAAAAAGAAACCGAACTTAGAGATAATGTTTGGGTTGGAGCCGTTACAATTGTTAGAAGCATTGCTCAGTTTTTGAAAGCAATGTACAGTAAAAATCCTCACGAACTTGGTGAATGGGGTTTTGAGGTAGATAGTTCGCCTCAAAAAAAGAAAGAAGAGGAATAGTCCTTTAACCAAGCCTTCTTGTAGATAATCTGTGGGGAGGTTTTTTTATTTTAATTATTGCCAACGCTACGCTATGTTTTCGTTGTGTTGTACCTCTTAATATTTACAACCAACACAACACTATGAAATATAGCGATTGTTGGCAAATCGTTTTTTACTGTTTTACAAACTTTTTAGTTATTGTCCTTTCATCAGTAGTCAACTTAATAAAGTAAATTCCCTTTGGTAAATCAGATACATTTATTGTATTAGTAGTTGAAATAAATGCTTTTACTGTTTTACCTGTAAGGTCAATGATATTAACTTCTTGAATGTTTTGTTTTGCATCAATTGTTAAGTGAGATGATGCAGGGTTTGGATGGATAGATAAATTAAAAAAGTTATGTTCATTTATTCCTACAGTTGAACACGCATTATTACAATTAGTACTAAATGAGGCCCAAGCAGTAATCCAACTCCAGTTGGTCGTTGACCAAGTAGAATCATCTACTTCAATACAAGTAAGATTGGGATTTGAATCAGGTAAGAAGCCTGTGAAATTAGCATTGTTCCCATTTTTTACATTTAAACAAATTAATTCATTACTGTTACAACGGAAGTAAGTTAAAGCAGTATTTTGAGATAAATCTAAATCGGTTAATTCATTAGCACCACATTCAAATTCAGTTAAAGCTGTATTTTGAGATAAATCTAAATTGGTTAATTCATTATCTCCACAATTAAATTCAGTTAAAGCTGTATTTTGAGTTACATCTAAATTGGTTAATTTATTATGAGGACAAAGCAATACAGTTAAAGCCGTATTCTGAGAAACATTTAAATTGGTTAATTGATTGTCCCAACAACGCAAGTAAGTTAAAGCAGTATTTTGAGATAAATCTAAACTTGTTATTACATTAACATCACATAATAATTGAGTTAAAGCTGTAAAATCTTCTATCCCTGTTAAATCACTAATGGACAATTGTTGAATTGTTAAATGAGTTACCGTATCTATATTACTTGTTAGAACTGACCCATCTATTGTTCCATCCAGACCTAGATTTATTAGTCCTTGTTCAAAACCAGGGTCAGGAATGGCTGTGGTTTGGGCAATAATTATATTAGAGAATGTAATAATCAATAAAATTGATAGTAGTTTTTTCATAGTAGTTTTCTTTTATGTTTGCCAACATTCGCTAAAATGCAGTAGTGTTTTTTATTTCGCTTATAGCTACACCCTGCTAAACATTTAGCAAATATACTAAAAAAAGATAATTAGCAAAATAATAATATGTAAAGTCTGGTTTTCATTTCTGTAAAAACAATTTATAGTTTTTGTTTTCATAATTTGTTTCAAGCCACAATTCATCTATGCTTAGTTTTTGAATATCCCAAATACTTGTTTTACCTGCTGTAAAAGGACCAAAATAATAATATGCATCATTATTCTGCTCGTAAAACTGAAACTTTAGTTGTTTTTGACTATTTTCATATGTCCATATTCCATAAACATCAGCTATTTTTACTAAATCTCCATCTACTTCATTATTTGGCGACGATTCATTAATCTGAACTATAATTTGGTTTTCTGTTGTATCAAATAAATTTATAGAAGATGTTTCGTTTATTTTAAAGTCATTTATTTGCCAATCACCAAGCAATCTTTTTGTAACCGATCTGAATGTAATAAAATAAGTATCTTCGGGATATTTCCTACAGCCGGCAAAAAGCGTAAGGATAATTGTAAGGGATAATATGTAAATACGGGTTTTCATTTATTATTAAATTTACTTTTTGTAATATCTAAGCCAAATTTAACACCTAAATGAAAAGTTGGCATTAAATATTCCCCCCCTCCGGAGCCTGCAAGATAATTGCCGGTATAATCTTTTAAATCAATATTCATAGAGATAAACCTTAATCCTAAACCAAAATACAAATCTGCATTGACTTTATTTTTGCTTTGTAAGCCAAATAGTAATTCTAAAGTATGAGTTTGTTTTCGGGAATCTTCCAAGGACTCATACCAATAAGTCATTCCTTCACCTCTTCTAGTAACCCATACATTATTATAGTATAAAAAACGACTTTTTATGAGTGGAGATATATACATTCCTCTTTTATTATAGAACTTGTATTGTACTGAAAGCATAATGCCTTGATAATAAAAAATATTTTCATTATAAGGCATAAAAAAAAAGTCATTAGCATAATGCTTTGCTGGCATAATAATTCCAATGCCTCCTTCTATACTTGAATTTGCTTTTTTAGAATACTCAAAGTAAAAGTCTGCTTCACTAAAAATTAATTGAGTAAAATTAAGTTTTAATATTTTTCTATTTTGATAAGTACTGTCATTTACTGCAAGTAAAGTTTTTCCTAATAATAAGATTGATAATATTATTAATCGGGTTTTCATTTATTTTCTTTTAGATATTATTTCATTTTTCAATTACTTCAAAACTTACAGTCCAAGCATCTGGCAATTTTGGAACAGTTACCCAATTATAAGAATAACCCTCTTTCTTACACCATCCACAACTTTTTACCTTCACTTCATAATAATATCTTTTTTCACTTTCAATCTTAGTTACTTCTCTAATAAATTTTATTTCACATTGTCCTGAAGCATATAATCCAAGTAAAGTGTATTCGTTAAAATCAATTGTAGGAATATCAATGTTTTCAGGAAATGTTTTTCTATACATCGAATCATTTGTAATTATATATTGTTCTTTATCAAATTGAGTATAATCAATTCTAATTTCTTCATTAATTATTCCTTTATTTTTATTTTCCCCCCAGCACTTAGGATTTTTTGAACAAGCAAAAGCAATAAAGATGATAATTGTAAGGGATAATATGTAGAGACGGGTTTTCATAATTTAGCAAGGTCCGCTTTTAATATTCAAATTAACATTTCTAATTTCATTGTTATCAATTGCCCAGTATCTTTCATCACTATCAATTAAAGCAACAATACCAATATTTTTGGCAATTATTAAACAATAAAAATTCTTATCACTTGTTTTCTGATTTGTGTATATTTTCACATTCTGATAATCTATTCCTTCAACATTATAATTGTAATGAGGTATAATTTGCGAAACATTTGTTTCAAACCTTACTAAAGTATCATTAATTGAAAAATAGAATGTTTCCACACCTAATTCCTGATAATGAGTAGAAGCACTGTAATTAAATTGACTATTTTGACTATTATTTATTGTAATATAATCATCGCATTGACCACATTTTTCATTTGTCTTATAGCTTTCCATATGGTCGATATACTGAGATTGAATTAATATTGTTATTGTACTATCCAAATCACTATTCGATAATTTAATGATATCTCCTTGTTCGTATGGAATCCATGCCATTATTTCGTCATCAAACTCAGGACATTCCTTTTTTATTCCAATACAAGAGCTTAAAGCAAAAATAATTGTGAAAAATAATATGTAAAGTTGGGTTTTCATTATTAACAAAAATACTCAAAAAAAGATAATTAGCAAAAAATATTATTTTAATTTTCAACTATTTGCACTCCTCCTGACAAAAATCGAAAAGATAAAATCACTATCATTTTTAACTTGAATAGAATGATTACTATTACTTAATAATAATAATCTTTTTCCCTTGACTGTTGTTAGTACTTGTTTGTAATTGGTAATAGTAAGTACCTGCCGATATGTCGTTAGTAGAGATTTTAAGATTGCTAAAAGTTTTATCTACCAAATATTCTTTTATTACATTACCCTGTATATCATAAATTAATATTTTACCTTGATTTATTCCATTTGGAAGTTTGTACGGAATAGTTACAAAATCGTAAATTGGATTAGGAAATGGATTACCTAAGTCAAGTGCATTTTCATTATTTAAAACCTTGCTGATATAAGGACAGTTTTGAGGAAATTCTCCAGGTAAATCAAAAACACTTGCTGAATTATCAGAAGGATAGTGCAACATTAATTTAGGTCCATCAGGAGTATTATAAACGCTAAGATGATCAATAAAACCAGTACTTATTGAACCATAATTTCCAATTGATGAATCTGAAAATAATATATTGCCATTTTCGTTATAGATATTATAATAATCAGGTGTAAGTGGTGGTGTTGTATTTCGTCCAATTATAATATATTCTACGGTATTACTATCAGTATCAAAAATCATATTAGAAACTGCATAAAGTTGATAACCTGTTGAATAAACTTGAGGTGGTTGGGCTGGAATTGTAATATTTTTATATACAGAATGGTCAATGTTGTATACTGTTAATGTATTGGCTGTATTATTATATTGGTAATATTTAAATTCGCAAGATGAAAAAACAGTATAGAATACTGATCTCGAAGCTTCACCAGCGGAAGGATAATGTTGCTCAAGAGTAATCTGACCTTGTGCATTAATAACAAATGCAAATAAGGCTAAAATCAAAAATTGTTTCATAATATTATATATTTAAGGTTAAGATTATACTTAGTATAAGACTCCAAATATTGAAAGAAGGTTGCTTAAAGTTAATAAAAAATAAAGAAATATATTCTGAGCTCAATTAATAAAACAAATTAAAGTTCGTCGTTATTTTCAATAAACTCTCTGATGGCAAGAGCTTCTTTCAAATTATAAAAATCGCTACCTCTAGAAACATATCTTACTTTTGTAAGCAGGCTTTTTGGACAAATAAGTTCATTAAAAGGAATTGCTTTAATATCAAAATTATCTGATACCGAAACCATGTGCCCAAATTGTTTTTCAGAATATAATTTATAAGCACCATATCCCAACATTGCACCCATAACCACATCAAAACTTATTGGTGATGCAGATCTTGTTTCATAACCAATTTGCTTATAAATAATCCTGACATCCCTTCCTGTTTTTTCCTTAAATCTATGAACGGTTTTATCTCTGATAATCCTGCCTATCTGAGCTTGTGAAAGTCTATGATTACCATGTTTGTCTTTTTTCTCAGGTTTTAATTCTTTTGGCAATTTGTCAACTAAACCTTCTGCAACACAAATTACTCCATAAGGCTTATGTCTCTTTTGCCTTAGTGTAATTAAATCTGCCAGTTCATCTGCAATATCGTCTAATTTAAGGTATTTTGTCTTTATGTCTTCGCAAGATATCATTTTTATTGATTCTCCTGCAATACCTGCCGCATAAGTGATCCATCCTGTTTTTCTGCCCATAAGCTCAGCTATAACAAATGAGCCGGTTGCTTTAGAATCGGCTTTTAAATTTAGGATAATAGATTTTACAGTATTAACAGCACTCCAAAAACCAAAAGTCCATGCAATACCAAAATAATCATTGTCAATAGTTTTTGGAATATGAATAATATTTACTCCCAAAATTTTCAGCATATTTGCTGTTTTAAGAGTATCATCTCCACCAATTGATATTAAAGCATCAATATTCAGATAATTAAGAGCATCAATAATATTATGAAGTCTTTTTGAATTTTCTGGATTTTTAAGATCATCAACGGTTTTAATATGTTTACAAGGATTTGCTCTTGATGTTCTTAATATAATTCCTCTCTTATTTCTAATTTTGGAAATAGATTTATTAATTTTTATGTAATGAATATCTTTAAATAAATTAGGTTTTACTTTATTAAACTCTTGTAAACTTTCATATCCTTTGTAAATGCCAATGCAACCAATTCCTTTATCAAGAAAAGTAAGTGCGCATGACGAAATAACAGTATTTGCACCCGGTGCAGGTCCTCCCGAAAAAATAATTCCTATATTTTTTTTATTTACCACAATATTCTCCTTCTTTAAATTATTTATAAATTTCAGTAAAATTCTAAACTATATTAGCTTTAACAAAAATATATTATTTACAAACTCCTTAACTCAACTAATGCTTCTTATTATAAGAATTCTGCTCATAAATTAATGCATTATAAAACATTTGTCCAATAATTCTAGCCCCCTTATAATTAAGATGAGTAAAATCTTTTGTTGCTAAAGGCGGTTCCGCAAAAACCCAGCTTGGCATAGAGTTTTCTCCTCCCATTGCTTCATAAAAATCCCAAAATGCACAATTAGCTTTAAAAGCTGCATTACGCTGTACATCACGAATTTTTTCTATATTAGGATACGATTCGTAATATTCTCCTTTTTTACGCGACATATCGGAAACACCTATTACAATTATTGACATATCGGGATTAAAACGCTTTAATGCCGATAACTGATTATAAAACCAGTTTTCGTAATATGTATAATCCTCAACAACATTAGGTACTACATTTAATCCAAATTGTAATATCAACAGATTTGTATTAAGCAATCGGTACATCTGACTTTGCTGTGTCATATTCATGCGTGTAAAATCCAATCCGGCGCTACCTCGCATTGCAATATTATCTACTAAAATTCCTGCATCGCTTTCAATACTAATGCCATAAATATCAGGGCTGTCTTTGCCTGTGAATTTAATTTTAAACTCGTCAGGCGTATTTTCTACGATAAAATTCTGCACTTTTATTGATTTGCCAGACATTAGTGTATGAAACTGCTTCATCTCCTCGCCCACATAAAGTTCGGCAATTACAGGCTTTTGATTGTATCCATAAAAAAGCTTAATGTTTTTAAACTTTTTATTCGATGCAAATGTAATATTCGATTTCTCAAATTTCAGCCATCCTTCATAGTTAACAGAATCGTTTGGCAGGCTATCGTTCCAAACAGGCGCATATCGACAATACACGCCTAATGCTCCAAACCTGTTATGCTTAATTGTAGTATCCTTTTTTCCAAAAACCGTGTATCGTTGCCAGTTATCAGATGCACTTTGCGTAATAGAAACAGAAACATTGTTAATTTCAACAGCGGGTATTACACCTATTCCGTATCCGCCATACCTACTTTGTAAATGATTCCTTATAATTCCGGTAATACGGTCGCCCTCAATTTGCGAATCGCCATAATGCATAACATGAATTACTTCAGTTCTGTTTTTCAATTTCTTGAAAAATGGATGCAAAGCAGTTTTATTACTATCAGCAAATTGTAGTTTATAAACCACTTGCTTTAGGCTGTCTGCCGATACTCTAAATGTATCTACTTTTGCAGAATCGCTATCACCACTTAAATCAAGGCTGTCAAGATTAAACAATCCTAGGTTTAATAAGTCTGATATATCTGCATACTCTACTTTTTTTTGGAAAAACAGTTCTTGAAATGATGTGAATTTTATTGTTAGATCATTGTTTACCTTAATTCCATCTTTAGGAAAAATAAGCATAACAAACCCTAAAACAATAATTATTGCAAAAACAAATAGTAATATTTTAAAAGGCTTCATTGTTCAATACTTATGTCATAAATTTTATCTGTGGATCTGTCGCTTTTTTAAATTTTGACTTTCTATTTTTTATTACAGCCTCTTTATTTTTAGTTTTTGTCCGGGTTTTAAACTACCGGGATCAGTAATTCCATTTAACTCCATTATATTTGTATTTGAAACTCCCTGATACTTTTTAGCAATTGTCCAAAAATTATCACCTGATCTTACAGTGTAATAAGTATATTTTCCTTTTCCGTCATCTTTGATTTTTACTGTTGCTGTTGTACTTTCAGTTTTTGTTACCGTTTTACCAACCATCTTCTGTTTCTTTTCAAAACTCATTTTATCTATCTTGTTGTACTTTTCAACATCATTTTTATTTACATAGATAACAAGTTTTTTTCCGGCCCTTATCATATTCCTGTTAATATTATTCCAATATCGCAAATCATTAGTTTTAACATTAAACCAACTCGAAATATAACCAAGATTATCGCCTGATTTTATTGTATAATATACTTTTTTCATATCAGCCGATGGTGGATCAGGAGTATAATGATCTGTAGAATATTGAGGTGGGGTAATAACTTTTTTGGTATTGAAAAATATAGAATCTTTATAAGCATAAATTGAATCCTGCAATTCAATAAATTTAGTTGTATATTCCACAGGCAGTATTAGTGCGAATGTGTCTGTCTTGCACGGAACAATATCTCTTCGATATTGTGGATTAAGGTCTTGTAATTGTCTTAAAGGAATATTCAACACTTCTACAACCTGATTTAAATGCAGATCTTCAGTGACATATATAGTATCTATTATAATTGGGTAATCAATAGTTTTTGGAACAATATTATACTCTTTGTAATACTCCATTACATAAGTTGCAGCAATAAATGCAGGTACATAACCTCTGGTTTCACGTGGTAATTTATAATATATTTCCCAGTAATTTCTATTTCCATTAGAACGTCTTATGGCCTTATTAACATTACCGGGTCCGCAATTATAAGCAGCTATTACTAATGTCCAATCGCCATATATATCGTATAAGTCTTTTAAAAATCTCGCTGCTGCATGAGTTGATTTTATTGGGTCGCGGCGTTCATCAACCAAAGAATTTATCTTTAATTTATATAATTTACCTGTTGTGTACATAAATTGCCATAATCCTGTTGCTCCTGCCCTTGATACAGCTCTGGGATTTAAAGCAGATTCAATTATTGCAAGATATTTTAACTCTAAAGGCAATTCATAAGAATCTAATATTGACTCAAATAATGGGAAATAATAATTAGTCATTCCAAGCATAGACTCTACTTGTTTCCTTCTTTTAACAGCATATAAATTAATAAAACTCTTTACCCTATCATTATATGTCATATCAAATATCATAGGCAGATTATTGAGGCGTTCAATAATCACAGAATCAGAATACACGGGAATATCAATATTGATATCAATACTGTCAGTTTCTTCTTCTATTGAGTTTTTTACATACCATACATTTAACAAACTGTCCAGGTTTTGAGTAATTTCATGCTTGTCGATATCAATGGAATTAACATCGGTAGAATCTTTACCATTATTATTGGCATATATTTCCTGAATATTTCCAAATAAGATAACAACAAGTATAAATTGTATTAAATATTTCATCAAACTAAAAATTTAATTGTGGGCTAAAAATAAACATTTAATTTAACACCAAATGTTTTATTTGTAGAAATTGTGTTTATCATTGTCGGTTCTATCCTTATTGACAGGTCGTCACTAATATCAAAGTTGTAAAAATGAGCATCAACGCTTGCATCAACAATATTTAAAACGTACAACATAACCATCAAAATAGCATTAAAATCACGAGATTTTCGATATTCATCCTTCATTAATTTTGCATCATCAGTAGTTGTGATTACATAACCGTTAACATCTAAATATTCAATTGTAGGATCCCGCATTAATTGATTATACGCTGTATCGGCAAGTGTTAAATTATCATTGTTCTGTTTATATAAATAGATCAAAGTACCAAAGCCTGCATAAATAATAGGTATTTTCCAGTATTTTTTATTATAAGCCTGCCCTAATCCCGGTAATACCACTGACATATATGTTGCAAGTTTTGGCGAATGTTTTTTAATTCTTAAGGAATCTATATCATGAACTATGATTGAAGAGTCTTTCTGAGAATAACTCTCAGATACAATCATTAATACAAAAATAATAAATATCAATATGGATTTAGAAATTTTCAATAATATTGAATTAATTTAATCTAGTATAGCAATGATTTTCTCCAGCTCTTCGTCTGATTTAAAATGAATTACGATTTTACCTACACCAATATTGTTTCTTTTAAATTCAATTTTACTTTGAAAATATTTTTCAAGATGTTTTTTCAAATCATTGTATTCTGCTGCAGTCCTTACTTTGCTTGTTTTCTTTTCCTGTTTTTTTTCGCTTAATTCTCTTACTGCTTCTTCTACTTTTCTAACTGAAAGCTCATATTTTACAATTTGCTCGTATATTATCATTTGTGTTTCAGCATCGTTAATATTAACAATTGCGCGAGCATGTCCCATTGAGATTTTTTTATCTTTAATTCCCAACTGGATTTTGGCAGGTAATTTTAACAATCGTAAATAATTGGCAATTGTAGAACGTTTTTTCCCAACCTTATCACTTAATATTTCTTGTGTAAGTTTGCATTCTTCAATAAGACGGTTATAACTATGAGCTATTTCAATTGCATTAAGATCTTCTCTTTGAATATTTTCAACAAGAGACATTTCCAACATTTCTGTATCATCTGCTTTTCTTACAAATACAGGAATTTTTGTTAATCCGGCTATTTTTGCTGCACGTAATCTCCTTTCACCTGCAATTAATTGGAATTTATTATTTTCTGATTCTCTAACAGTTAATGGCTGTATTATCCCCAGTTCTTTTATTGAGTCGGCAAGTTCATTAAGAGCTTCTTTATCAAATTCTGCTCTTGGCTGAAATGGATTAATTTCAATTTTATCAATATTTATCTCGTTTATTGTACCAGCTTTGATAATATTAGAATTATCAACATCACCCATTAGTGCTCCTAATCCTTTGCCTAATGCTTGTTTTTTAGCCATGATTATACTTCTATTATTTTTTCTTTATTATCAATTACTGTCATATTGTTTTTTTGCAAAACCTCTCTGGCAAGATTAAGATAATTTATTGCACCTTTTGATGTTGCATCATAAAGAACAATTGGTTGCCCATAACTTGGAGCTTCGCCTAATTTCACGTTACGCTGTATAATTGTACTAAACACCATTTGTTCAAAATGTTTTCTAACTTCTTCTACAACCTGATTCGACAATCTTAAACGTGAATCATACATTGTAAGTAAAAATCCTTCTATTTCAAGTTCAGGGTTTAAACGTGTTTGTATTATTTTTATTGTATTTAGAAGTTTACCCAAGCCCTCAAGAGCAAAGTATTCGCATTGTACAGGAATAATTACAGAATCGGAAGCTGTTAAAGCATTTACAGTAAGTAAACCAAGCGATGGAGAACAATCAATAATTACGAAATCATAATCATCTTTAACCTTCTCTATAGTCATTTTCATGATCTTTTCACGATTAGGCTGATTAAGCATTTCTATTTCAGCACCAACCAAATCGATATGAGATGGTAAAATATCAAAATTCTCAATTTCTGTATTTAAAATAATATCCTTAGGATTTACTTCATCTATCAAACATTCATAAATACCTGTCTTTACATTTCTTATTTCAAAACCTGTTCCCGAAGTTGAATTTGCCTGTGGGTCAGAATCAATTAATAATACTTTTTTCTCTAAAACCGAGAAACTTGCTGCCAAATTTATTGCAGTTGTTGTTTTTCCTACTCCTCCCTTTTGATTAGCAATAGATATTACTTTAGCCATTAATCAATAATTTTAATTATAAAAAATACAAAGTTAATACTAAAATGTCATGATTAAAATTGAATATTCTTTTGCTTATAAACAATTTTTAAACAAAACGATATTGAAAAAAATGGACTACTGATTTTTGGATATTTGTTCAAGTATTTCACTCTTATCATCAGGATGAAACCAAACAATTTCTTTATCTTTATTAAACCATGTTAATTGTCGTCTGGCAAAATGGCGAGTGTTTCGTTTTATTAGTTCTATTGCTTTATTCAGATCATATTCTCCATTAAAATGGGCAAATAATTCCCTGTAACCTACGGTTTTTAATGCATAAGCGTTTTTATATTGCTCAACACTTCTCGCTTCTTTAACTAAACCGAATCCTATCATTATATCAACACGCTGGTTAATTCTATCGTACAATTCTTCTCTATCTATATTTAAACCAATTTTAATAATTTTAAATTTTCTTTTTTTTATTGATTTAGTGCGAAAAGAAGAAAATGGTTTTCCTGTTTGAATACAAACTTCCAAAGCTCGCAAAATTCTTTGCTTGTTTTTAAGGTCAACAAGTTTATAAAATTCAGGGTCAAGTTTCTTCAAGTCAAATCTCAAACTTTCCACACCTTCATTTTTCATTCTCTCAATAAGACTATTCCGTATCTCATCATCAACATCAGGCATAAGGTCAATACCATTACAAACAGCATCAATGTACATTCCCGAACCTCCTGTTAAAATTGCTTTATCATGTTTTTTATAATATTGTTGCAAAAATTCAATTACATCTTGTTCATATTTATAAGCATTGTAATAATCATGAATTGATTTATTGTGAATAAAGTTATGCTTTACTGAATTTAACTGATCATTTGTTGGGACAGCCGTACCAATAGACAATTCTTTGTAAAACTGACGAGAATCAGCAGAAATTATTTCCGCACTATAATTTTTTGCAATATCAATACTTAAATCAGTTTTTCCAACTGCAGTTGGACCTACTACTACTATTAATAGCTTTTGCATATTTGCAAAGATATATTAAGTATCTCAAAATTCCTTTCCTTGCTCGTTCTATTTTGTGCTATTAAACACATTCTAAATTAATAATTATAAATCTATAATTTATTTCTTTACATTCGTTATGCATTTTATTGCATATCGTTAATTTAATAATTAACACAAAATAAATACAATTAAATTTCAAATATGGCAGGTTCAAAAGGTTCCAAGTATTATGATATATTTTTAAAATACAAAATATTTTTATCGCGAAATAATAAAGAAATAATTGATGAAAGTGTTTTTATGCTTCTGCTAGCAATAAAAAATGAGATGTCCTTAAGCAGTGCTGCCGAAAAACTCAATATAAGTTACCGCAAAGCATGGGGAGATATTAAAAAAGCTGAGCAAATACTTGGATTTTCATTTGTGGAAAGAAAAAGAGGAGGCATAAAAGGAGGAGAAAGTTGGCTAACCAACGAAGGAGATAATATGGTAAACTCTTATTTAAAACTTACAAAACAATTTGACAAAGCGGTATCTGAGATTACTAAAGATTTTTTTAACTCAATAAATAACTAAACATTATGAAAAAAGATTCAATCAAAATTAAAGTATTAGTACTTTCAATATTAATAATTGTAAGTGCTTGTAAAGAACAAAGTTCAATAGAACAAAATGAGAATAATAAGGCTACAGAAAAAACCGAACTTATAATTTTTCATGCAGGCAGTCTATCTGTTCCATTTAAAGAAGTTTCAGAAAAATTTGAAAAAGAAAATCCTAATATTAAAGTGATATTAGAATCAGCTGGGAGCAGACAATGTGCAAGAAAAATTACTGATTTGAATAGAGAATGTGATATAATGGCTTCTGCCGATTATACTGTTATTGATAAATTATTAATTCCTGATTTTGCAGATTGGAACATTAAATTTGCTACTAATGAAATGGCTATTGTTTATACTAAAGATTCAAGATATAATAATGAAATAAATAAAGACAACTGGTTTAACATTTTACTAAAAAATGATGTTGCTTATGGTCGTTCCGAACCTGATTCTGATCCTTGTGGATACAGAACAGTATTGACAACAAAGCTTGCCGAAAATTATTACAAACAAAAAGGACTTACAAGCATATTACTTGAAAAAGACAAAAACTATATTCGCCCCAAAGAAGTTGACCTTCTTGGATTATTGGAATCAAATGCTATAGATTATATTTTTCTTTATCGTTCTGTAGCTGAACAACATGGTTTGAAATACATAATATTACCTGATGAGATAAATCTAAAAAATCCTGATTATTCAGAATTATATTCCACGGTAAATGTTGAAGTATCAGGCAAAAAACCAGGAGAATATATAGTAAAAAAAGGGGAAGCTATGGTTTACGGCATAACAATTATTAAAAATGCTCCGAATAAAAATGCTGCACAAAAATTTGTTGATTATTTACTTGACAAAGAAAAAGGAATGAAAATAATTGAAAGTAATGGGCAACCGTCAATAATACCAACTTATTCTGAAACGTATAATATGATACCTGCTGAATTGAAAAAATATTCTAAAAATGAATAATATTTAAAATAATGAAAAAGAAAATACTTCTTATAATAATTGCTGCTATTGCATTGTATTATAACTCAAAAGCTCAAATTCAAATTGACGCTGAAATAAGACCGCGTTTTGAATTCAGAAACGGATATAAAATTTTACGCGACTCTGCAACCACACCATCATATCATACAAGTCAAAGAAGTAGAATAAATTTTAAATATAAAGATGATAAGATAAATAGTCTTATTTCTTTTCAGGATGCTAGAATTTGGGGCGATGAAAAAGCAAAAAATGATATTGCTTCATCAATGTTACATGAAGCATGGGCAGAATTTTTGATTTCAAAAAAGTTTTCTGTAAAAGCAGGACGACAAAGTTTAAAATATGACAATAAACGATTGATAAGTCCTTCTAATTGGAACCAAATTGGGTCAAAACACGATGCCATGTTGTTAAAATATAAAGATACTAATTTGGAAATTAATCTTGGCTCTGCATTTAATCAAACACAAGCAAATAATTTCGGAACAGATTACACCGCATTATCTTCTGACAATTACAAAACACTAAATTTTCTTTGGATATCTAAAAAAATAAACAAAATAACTTTATCTTCATTATCTATTGCCGATGGTTTTCAGAAAACAGGAACAACAAGTACTTTATACATAAGAGGAACAATAGGAGGTATAATTAAATATAAAAACGATAATTTGTTTTTTACTGTAAGATTATTCGAACAAACAGGAAAAAACAAAACAGGACAGGACATTAATGCATATTATTTTAATTCTGATATTAAATATAAAATTAATAATAAAACAAATATTGCTGTTGGTATTGAATATATGTCAGGAAACGATGCTGTGGATTCAACAAATACTATTGAAAATTCTTTTGATATTCTATACGGAGCAAAACATAACCCAAACGGAAAAATTGATTATTTCAGCACTCCGGCAACTACTAAAAATGCAGGGTTAAATAACACATATCTGAAATTTGATTATAAATTAAATGAAAAGCTTACTGTTTTTACGGATGTTCATTATTTTATGCTTCAAAACAATTATATTTATAATAATAAGATAATTGACAAATATCTAGGAACAGAAATAGATATTTACGCAATAATTAAATTATCTGATATTTCAAGCTTAATGTTGGGTTATTCAGCTATGTTTGCAAGTGAATCAACGGAAATAATAAAAGGAACAGGTGATAGTGATAAAATTGGACACTGGGCATTTTTAATGCTTACAGTTAAACCTATATTCTTTAAAAAAGATAAATAATTGAATCCGCTATTTGATGAGGAGATACAGCACATTTAATTTATTTTTAATTTTTCTTGGCGGACTTATACTATTATTCATATTAGCTCCACTTGTAGGAATGTTTTTAAAAACATCGCCTGTTGACCTTATTGAAACAGCAAAAGACGATGATGTAGTAAACAGTATTTGGCTAACATTATCTACTTCGTTTTGTGCAACAATAATATTTGCAATAGCAGCTATTCCTTTGGCATATTTATTAGCCAGAAAAAACTTTTTTGGAAAACGATTTGTTCTGGGAATAATAGATCTTCCAATCGTTATTCCACATTCTGCGGCAGGAATTGCAATACTTGGATTTATTTCAAGAGATACTGTTGTTGGTGAAATTGCTGACCAATTTGGGTTAAACCTGGTAGGACATCCTATTGGCATTGCTGCAGCTATGGCTTTTATTAGCATTCCTTTTTTACTTAATGCTGCCCGCGATGGTTTTTCTGCAGTACCTGTACGTCTCGAAAAAGCTGCATTAAATCTTGGAGCTTCTCATTTTAGAGTGTTTTTTTCAATTTCTTTGCCTTTAGCGTGGCGCAATATTGTTTCGGGCTTAATATTAATGTTTGCCCGTGGCATGAGTGAATTTGGAGCAATTGTAATAGTAGCATATTACCCTATGGTTACACCTGTTCTTATTTATGAACGCTTTGGAGCATTTGGTTTAAAATATGCCAGACCTGTAGCAGTTTTATTTATTATTGTTTGCCTTATCTTTTTTGTGCTATTACGATTATTATCAAAAGAAAAAACAGATGCTAACAGTTAATAATATATCAAAAAAATATAAAGACTTTGTTCTTGACGATATTAGCTTTTCTGTTAATAATGAAGATTATTTTGTAATACTTGGCCAATCGGGTGCAGGAAAAACAATTTTGCTTGAAATAATTGCTGGATTAATAAAACAGGATAAAGGCAAAATATTATTTAACAATAAAGATATTAGTTTTGAAAAGATACAAAAAAGGAATTTTGGACTTGTATTTCAGGATTTTGCTATTTTCCCACATCTATCAGTAAAAGAAAATATTTTATATGCATTAAAGTCAAAAAAGCTTGATAAAATATCTACCAAAGAAAAAATACAAGAACTTGCCAAAGTTGTTAATATAAGTCATTTATTACATAGAAATACAACCACACTTTCAGGTGGAGAACTTCAAAGAGTTGCACTGGCAAGAACTCTTGCACTTGAACCCGACATACTTTTACTAGACGAACCTCTCTCCTCTCTCGATATTATTTTAAAAGATGAATTACGTGCCCTTTTAAGAAAATTAAATAAAAACGGACAAACCATTATTCATGTTACACATGATTATATTGAAGCCGTAACACTAGCAAACAAAGTAGCAGTATTGCATAATGGTAAATTATTACAAATTGGTACTCCAAAAGATGTTTTTCAAAATCCTGAATCTAAATTTGTAGCAAACTTTATAGGAATTAAAAATTTCTTTAAAACAAAAATCACAAATAAAAACAAGGCTGTTATCAATAATAATATTGAAATTTCTCTTGTTTCAGATAATACAGAAACAGAAGGCTGTTTGTTAATCAGAAGCGAAGATATTCTTATTTCCGACAAACAACTTGAAGCAAGTGCCATGAACAATTTTTATGGAGAAATAATTGATGTTTACCCAATTGAATCAAACTATGAATTAATAATAGATATTGGTGTCAAACTATCAGCATTTATTACCGAAACTTCAATTAATAAATTCAAGCTGCAAGCAGGGAAAAAAGTGTGGATATGTTTCAAAGCCTCAGCAGTAAAATTTATTAAAACCTGATTTTTTAATATTAGATTGCTTAAATTTCTGAAATCAATTTGAACTTACATATATTTTTTGCAACTAATTATTTTTTATATATCTTGCACATTATTTATATGCCTTGTTGACAGTTTGGTATTTATTGATTTAAAATCTTTGTAACCTACCAATAAGGGTAAAATAACTTTTATGTGTAATAGATATTGAAAATAAAAAAATAATGTTTAACAATAAAAAATTAAAAACTATGAAAAACTCATTTTTTAACAAATTAGTTGCAATTGCACTAATAGCATTTTTTACATTCGGATATGCATGTAAAAAGAAAGAAGATGCACCTGAAATTCCACCTCAAAATTCTTTGATAATGGACTTTGGCGATTTTAACAATGAAGCGAAAAGCACAAAAGACATTCTTACTGCAGCAAATTGGGGACATAGTGTGGTAAATGTTGCTGTTTGGAATATTATTCTAACCTTTGGCATGGCTGTTCCTGTTGCTTCGTTTGTTGAATCGTTTAACCATGAACCTAAATGGCACAGAAGAGACGGTGGTTATTGGACATGGGAATATAATTTCTCAAATGGTGCACACTCTGCTGAGTTAACAGGAAAAGTTGATGGCAATATTGTTATTTGGGAAATGAGAATTGATGACTTTTTATGGTATAACGGCGAATCGGCAACCGACAGAACAAGTGGTTTCTGGGTACTAAATGAAAATGCATCAAATCCTAATGAATTACTACGAATTACATGGAACGATGACCATAATGGAAATGCCGACATTGAATATTTAAATGTAAAACCTAGTGGAGCAGAAAATGGTGGATATATTTTTTATGGTAAAACCAGCACAGGTGAATTTGACAGATTTTATGACATATATAATAAAGGTGATGATAATTTAACAGAAATAGAATGGAATTTTGCAGATAAACACGGCAGAGTTAAAGACCCTGGTGAATTTGGCGATAGCGATTGGCATTGTTGGGATACAAGTTTACAGGACGATAGCTGTATGGTTGCTAAATAATATAATAAAAAATAATTTTTACAAAAAGCTTCTAATGCAAATTAGAGGCTTTTTTTTTAAGACTTTGGCATTTATAAATATTATTTGTATATTTACGAAAATTTAAAATTATAAAAAGGAAAAATTGTGAAAAAAAAGCACATAATTTCAAGTATTATTATTGTTTCCTCTCTTCAGATTTTCAGCCAAAAGGTATTTATATTATAAAAGTAACCACAGCAAAAGGCGTTACTGTAGAAAAAGTTGTACTGGAATATAAAAATTAAAAAATTAAGAACATGAAAAAACATAGATTTTTAACAATTTTATTCTTGATATTTTCATCAAGCATATTCGGACAAACATTTGGCACCGTAGGAACTGAATGGTATTATAGTGAACATGCAGCAGGAATGTGTCCTGGAAATTGTGAATATTTACACTTGAAAAGCGTGTCAGACACTATAATTGATGGACAATCTACTCATAAAATTATTCAAACTTATTATAGATACATAGGAGACACAATAATGCTTGAACCTATTTATCTTTTTGAACAATTAGATACGGTTTTTATGTGGAGTTTTTCAAAGGCAAAATTTCTGACAACTTATATTTTTAATGGAAATATTGGAGACACATTAACGCTTGATAAACCAGATACTATTCCATGGACAGACACAATATACAGACTTGTAATTGACACAATAATAAATGTAAATATTGACGGAGTTTCATTGAAAAAATACCGAACAATTGCGATTGACGATTATACATTTTGGAACGGAGGTTATTTTATGGAGAGAATTGGTGGATTGGATTGGTTTTTTCCAAGAGCAGCAATCTATCCAGAAGCAGGAGGACCAATAAGGTGCTTTTCTGACGCACAAATAGACACAAATTTTCAAATTGTTGCTTGTGACTACATATTATATACATCTGTTAACGAACTTATAGACAATAATGACATTGAAATCTACCCCAACCCCACAACAGGAAAAATAATAATACAAGCAGAAAGCATAATAGGAGTAGAAATTATGGATATTACAGGGAAAACCATAAAAAACACCGTCATTGCGAACAAAGCGAAGCAATCTGCTAATAAGAATAAGATTGCCACGGGTTATCACCCTCGCAATTACGAGATAGATTTAAGCTCACAGCCAAAAGGTATTTATATTATAAAAATAACAACAGATAAAAAAACGATAACAAGGAAAATAATAAAACAGTAAGTCCAAAAAACTAAAAAAATGCCTAATGTTGGCTTGCAAAAGCTTTCATCAAACCCAAATCTACAAAAGAATGCAATCTCCTACCCCATTTCATCATCCTTAGATAATTATTGTGTTTGCTGACATAATGATGATTTAAAATTTTAAATTATATTTTAACCATATTTTTATTTACTTTTGTAGATACAACTATTAGGGGTGCCTTAAAGTTTTACAGGCTGAGATAACACCCTTGAACCTGAAATGTTTAATTGCATCGTAGGAAAATGGTTTTGATATTAAAATATTATTATTTTCATATAAGCCGTTTCGTTTCATACGAGATGGTTTTTTTTTAATCTAAATTAAATGAGTAAAAAAAGTATTTTTGATAAGTATGCTGGTAAATATGATTCATGGTTTTTCGATAACACTAATTTATTGACATCTGAATTAAATTTAGTAGCACACTTTTTGAAGGATGCCGGAAAGGTATTTTCTGTTGGTTGTGGAAGTGGTTTGTTTGAATCGATATTAGAAAGAGATTTTAATATTGAGATTAAAACAGGGCTTGAACCCTCAGATGGAATGGCCAACATTGCCCGTAAGAGAGGAATGAATGTTGAAGTAGTTACTGCTGAAAATGCAGATTTTGGAATTGAGGTATACGATACTGTTCTTTTTAATGGTACTCCCAGTTATATTACAGATTTGGATAGTGTAATTCATAAGGCTTATTCATCAATTAAAAAAGGCGGAAAAATTGTTATGATTGATGTGCCAAAGGAAAGTTCATATGCAATCATGTATAATTTAGCAAAAGCGGTAGATACTTGGGAACACCCTTTGTTAGAAGGAGTAAATCCAAGAGATCCTTATCCAATAGAATTTGTAAAAGTAGCAAATTGGAGAACAACAGAGGAAAAAATTAAGCTTTTAGAAAAGGCTGGTTTTAAAGATTTTGAATTTGCTCAAACTTTAACAAAACATCCAAAATATTCAAATGATATTATAGAACAACCTATTAAAGGGTACGATTGTGGCGATTATGTTGCTATTTGTGCCATTAAAAATTAAATATCATGATAAAAACAAATCAAATAACCGAAGCATTACAAAAGTTACGCAAAAAATCACCTTTAGTTCATAATATTACCAATTATGTAGTAATGAATAATACTGCTAATGCTCTTCTTTCAGTGGGAGCTTCGCCAGTAATGGCACATGCAATCAACGAAGTGGAAGACATGGTAGGAATAGCATCATCTTTGGTGATAAACATGGGAACTTTAAGCGAAAAATGGGTAGATGCTATGATTTTAGCAGGGAAAAAAGCTGATGAAAGAGCTATTCCAGTAGTATTTGACCCTGTGGGAGTGGGTGCTACGCCATATCGAACTCAAGTAGCACAACAAATAATTGAAGAATGCAAACCGAATGTAATACGAGGAAATGCATCTGAAATAATGGCTCTGTCTAATTCTAATATAAAAACAAAAGGGGTTGACAGTACGGTATCTTCTAATGCAGCACTTGATTCTGCTAAATTATTGGCGAAATCAACAAATACTGTTGTGGTAGTTAGTGGCGAAACCGATTATATTACCAATAGAGAACTAGTAGTAAGCATTAATAATGGAAATACTATAATGGCAAAAGTTACAGGAATGGGATGTACAGCTACTGCAATTATAGGAGCTTTTATAGGAGCAGAAGAAGATTTATTTATTGCAACGGTAAGTGCAATGGCCATAATGGGAATTGCAGGTGAAATGGCAAGTAAAGTATCAGAAGGACCTGGATCAATGCAAATGAATTTTATCGACCAGCTTTATAAAATTTCTAAGATTGATATAGAACAAAGATTAAAAATGGATAATGAATAAGTTCGATTTAAGTTTATATCTTGTAACCGATCAAAGTCTGTCTATGGGTAGGTCGCATGAGTATATTGTGGAGGAAGCCGTAAAGGGAGGTGTTACCATGGTTCAATTGCGGGAAAAGGATATTTCATCGCGAGAGTTTTACGAGTTGGCAAAATCGCTTATGTTGCTTCTAAAACCTTTGAATATACCATTGATCATAAACGATAGATTAGATATTGCCCTTGCCGTTGATGCCAATGGTTTACATATAGGACAAAGTGATCTACCTTATCCAATTGCTCGAAAATTATTGGGTAAAGATAAAATAATTGGTTTGTCGGTAGAAACAATTAAGCAGGCACGTGAAGCGAATAATGTGAATGTAGATTACATTGGTTTATCTCCTGTGTTTTCAACAAACACAAAACTTGATATTAACACACCTCTTGAATTGTCAGGGATTAAGGAAATAACTAGTTTTACAAAACATAAAACTGTTGCTATTGGAGGTATTAATAGTTTAAATGCAAAAAGTGTTATTGCCAGCGGAGCTGATGGGATTGCAGTGGTTTCAGCTATTGTATCACAAGAAAATCCACAAGAAGCAGCATTTAATCTTAAAGCAATTATTGATAACGCAAAATAGTTAAAAATGAAAAAGTATAACAGAGTGCTGGCAATCGCAGGTAGCGATTCAGGCGGTGGAGCAGGTATTCAGGCAGACATAAAAACAATTTCGGCTTGTGGTTGTTTCGCTACAACGGCTATTACTGCCATTACTGCCCAAAATACGGTTGGAGTTACCGATATTCATCCCATTCCGATTAGTACCATAAAAAAACAGATTGAAGCTGTACTCGAAGATATTGGAACTGACAGTATAAAAATTGGAATGTTGCATAATTCGGAAACGATAATAGCTGTTAGGAATGTGCTTAAGCAGTTCAAAATTACAAATATTGTTCTCGATCCTGTTATGGTTTCCACCTCAGGAAATAATTTATTACAGACTGAAGCTATAAATACCCTGAAAAATGAATTAATACCAAATGTGAGGGTAATAACTCCCAATATTTACGAAGCCGAGATTTTGCTGGGAGAAAAAATTATAAGTCAGAAGAATTTCCCTGAGTATGCCCGAAATCTGGCAAGTAAATACAAGGTATCGGTATTATTAAAAGCAGGACATTTAGACGATAATGATTTGATTGACGTATTTTTCAACCTTGAAACAAATGAAATACTTGAACTAAAATCTCAACGAATAACAACTAAAAATACGCACGGAACAGGTTGTACACTTTCGTCAGCATTAGCTGCATTTTTAGCTCAGGGTCTTGATCTTAACGTTGCGGTGCAAAGGGCTAAAAATTATATAAACAAGGCTATTATTTCTGGGGCAGATTATTCTATTGGTAAAGGACATGGTCCTGTGAATCATTTTTATAAATATTGGAACAAATGAAACCTGAAGGAAAATTTACGAGCTATTTATGGGAGTCCATACAAGCTATTTATATCGATTTAATCAAGCATCCCTTTGTAATTCAACTGGCAAAAGGAACACTTCCGCAGCAGTATTTTGCTCATTATTTGTCGCAGGATATTTTGTATATCAGTGATGACTCAAAGGCGCTTGAAAATTTATCTAAAAAAGCAACCAAACCTGCAGATCAAGCTTTTTTTATGTCTTTGGCTATTGATGGGATTGCTATTGAACAAGAGCTCCATAATCATTTTTTGAAAAGCTTTAATGTTTCAGAGGCGAAAACAAAATCTCCAGCCATTGAAGAATATAGTCGTTTTTTGATTGAGCATTCTGAAAAATCAACATACCATATTGCCGCCGCTGCTTTATTACCCTGTTTTTGGGTTTATAATAGCATAGGAAAACATATTCTTGCTCATGCAGCAAAGAATAATGCATATCAAAAATGGATTGACACCTATCAGGGTGATGAATATGAAGATTATACAAAATCCTTTATTCAAATAGTGGAGCGTTTAGCTATTACTGCTAACGAAAACGAAAAGAAAAGAATGCAGAAAGTTTTTGCTCAGGCAACTATGTTTGAACTAAACTTTTTTGAAGAGTCTATTTCAAAATAGTAGATAAATTCAAATTGAATATGTACATTGAAAATCGGATGCTTTTTAAAGAAAATCTGCCTTCGCTCAAAGTTAAGTACATTTGCAATTCATACAAGCAAATGCACAGCCAAAAGGCATATATATTATAAAAGTAACAACAGATAAAGAAACGATAACAAGGAAAATAATAAAACAGTAAGTCCAAAAAACTAAAAAAATGCCACGTACTCTGTGTCAAATTGATGTTTGTAAGCATTATATCAACAATTGAACAATTGAGTAATGAAACAATTGAACAATTAATATATTTTTAATAATTTTACAGTTGAATTTTGATTCAATTTTTTCACAAAATGCCAAAACAAATATTAGACTTAAAAATTGTAAGAAAAAAGCGTCTTACACCCGATTATTTTATTTTAGAACTTCTTTCGCCCGAAAAATTACCGGAAATATTATCGGGACAATTTGCCGAAGTATTAATTGAAAATTCAAAGTCAACTTTTCTTCGCAGACCTTTATCTATACACAATGTAGATTATAAGGAAAATACAATTAAATTTCTAATCCAGATCGTTGGCGAAGGAACTCGCTCACTGGCATATCTTGAAGAAGGCGATTTTTTAAATACAATATTTCCGCTTGGCAATCATTTCAATTTAATTGATGCCAAAGATGTTTTATTAATTGGTGGCGGATGCGGTGTAGCTCCCCTACTATATCTTGCAAAAAATTTCACCAAAAACGGATTTATTCCAACAATTTTAATTGGCGTAAGAACAAAAAACGATATTTTGGAAATTGACGAATACGAAAAATACGGAAAGGTATTAATAACAACAGAAGACGGAACTTATGGCGAAAAAGGTTTTGTTACACATCATTCCATTTTTAAAAATAACATATCTAATTACAAAAAAATATATACTTGTGGTCCTGAACCAATGATAAAAGCAATAGCAAAAATTGCTAAACAGAAAAATATTGATTGTGAAGTATCTCTCGAAAATATGATGGCATGTGGAATAGGTGCTTGCCTTTGCTGTGTTACAGATACAATTCATGGAAACGTATGTACTTGTACAGATGGACCTGTTTTTAACTTAAATGTATTAAAATGGTAAACTTAAAAACAGATATTGCAGGCTTAGAATTTAAAAACCCTGTTATAACAGCTTCCGGCACATTTGGTTACGGACAGGAATTTGAAGATTTTATTGATATCGATAAATTGGGTGGAATAATTGTAAAAGGAACAACTCTAAATCCACGCGAAGGAAACCCTTACCCGCGAATGGCAGAAACAGCGTCGGGTATGTTAAATGCTGTTGGACTACAAAATAAGGGAGTTAAATATTTTGCTGAAAAAATTTATCCTCAGATAAAAAAATATAAAACAAATATTATTGTAAATGTATCAGGTTCACAAGTTGAAGATTATATTAAAACAGCCGAAATAATTAATGAGCTTGATAATATTCCTGCAATTGAGTTAAACATTTCATGCCCTAATGTAAAAGAAGGCGGAATGGCATTTGGCACTAATTGTTCATCTGCCAGTGAAGTTGTTAAAGAAGTAAGAGCAGTTTACAAAAAAACATTAATTGTAAAACTCTCGCCTAATGTAACAAATATTGCTGAAATTGCACAAACAGTTGAAGATGCCGGTGCAGATGCTATTTCATTAATTAATACTTTGCTTGGAATGGCAATAAATGCAGAAACTCAAAAGCCTTTGTTGTCAACCATTACAGGTGGGCTTTCGGGACCTGCAATAAAGCCTGTAGCATTGGGCATGGTTTGGAAAGTTTCTAAGGCTGTTAAGGTTCCTATTATTGGTCTCGGAGGTATTATGAATGCTACCGATGCAATTGAATTTTTTCTTGCCGGTGCATCAGCAATACAAATTGGAACAGCAAATTTTATCGACCCTAAGATATCTGTTAAAATTATTGATGGCATTGGAAATTATCTGAATCGGCATAATATTATAGATATAAAAGATATTATTGGTGCACTAAAAACTGATTGATTTTAAAAAAAAATATTATTTTTACAAAAACATTATATGTCGAAATTTTTACAAATATCACTTACAATAATTACATTAATAATTATTCCTGTTTGTAATTGTCATTCTCAAAATGCTGATATAAGAAAGATTACAAAGAAAAAGAACATATACTATTTACAAAATTCTAAAGAAGCGTTTACAGGTACAGCTGTTAGTTTTTATAGCGACAATAAATCTAAAGAAGAAATAAATTATACAAATGGAAAATTAAATGGGATATGGTCATATTGGTATAAAAACGGGCAAAAACAATTCATAAAACAATATACGCACAATAAACCAACAGGGATATGGCAAGCTTGGTTTGATAATGGTAATAAAAAATTTGAAATTGATTTTCTTAATTCAAATGGAACTGAAACACATTGGTCTGCAAATGGAAATATAAGGCTTACGGGGCAATATAAAAAATTTGAAAAAGATAGTATTTGGACCAGTTATTACGAAAATAATAAAATTAAAGTAACAGGAGAATATAAAGAGGGATTAAAAACCGGATGCTGGAAAAAATATTATGATAATGATAAAAAACAATATACACATTTTTACACTAATGACTATGCTGCAGGAAAATGGCTTGAATGGTTTGATAATGGATACATAAAAAAACAAGAAACTTATAAAATGGGATATAAAATTGGCAGAAGCATTGAATGGGATATAAACAGCAATATTATAAAAATTGAAACTTATAAGGACGGCAAATTGACTGATACTAAAGAATTTGATGAAGGTAAGATTATTAAAATGAAAAGCAATAATACTAAAAAAGAAGAAGGCTTTTATAGAAATGGAAGGATTATAAAATGATGTATAAACTTATAATCATAATATTACTTTTTTCAAACATACTTGTCTTTCCTCAAGATACTTCTGTTAAAATTGGTTTATTAAAATATTCGGGAGGAGGTGATTGGTATGCAAACCCTACAAGTTTACCAAACTTGATAAAATTTTGCAATAAAGAACTTAATACAAATATTTTTACTGATTATTTAACTGTTGAAACAGGAAGTATGGACATTTACAGTTGTCCGCTTATACACATGACAGGACATGGAAATGTTATATTTTCAGATAAGGATGCTGAAAACTTACGCAATTATTTATTAGCCGGAGGATTTCTGCATATTGATGATAATTACGGTATGGATAAATATATCAGGCGTGAAATAAAAAAAGTTTTTCCTGATGATGAATTTGTTGAGATACCTTTTTCACACCCAATTTATCATCAAAAATATGACTTTCCTAATGGTTTACCAAAAATACATTTGCACGATGGAAAAACGCCACAAGGCTTTGGCATACTACACAAAGGCAGATTAGTTTGCTTTTATACTTATGAATGTGACCTTGGTGATGGCTGGGAAGACCAATCTGTTCACAATGATTCACAAGAAACTCGTTTAAAAGCTCTTAAAATGGGAGCAAATATTATTTCCTACGTTTTTGATAATTAACTAATATTTTCATAATTTTATCGCACTTAAAATTAAAGTGTTTATAACCACTAAAATTTATAAAATGAAAATAAAATTTACATTTTTACTTATCTCTTTAATTATTAGCCTAAATTTATTAAGTCAAAACGAACAGTGGGATGACCAATTTTTACCGTCTAATGCACCGGATGGCACTGTTTACGCAATTGTTGAAATGAATGGAGATATTTATGTTGGAGGACAATTTACTAATGCAGGAGGTGTTACTGTAAATAATATTGCAAAATGGGATGGTACATCATGGAGTGCGCTCGGAACAGGAACTGATGGAGTAGTTAGAACAATTGCTGTTAGAGCTAATAATTTGTATATTGGAGGTACGTTTGTTAATGCCGGCGGAAATGTAGTTAATAATATTGCAATGTGGGACGGCACAAACTGGATAGGATATGGTACAGGAACAAACGAAACTGTTAATACTATAATAAAACAAGGAGATTTTAATTTTTATATAGGCGGGGAATTTACTGATGTAAACGGAGTAAGCGCTAACCGTGTTGCACAATGGGATGGCACTAATTGGTCTGCCCTTGGGACAGGAATTGATAATACTGTATATGCATTATGTGCATATAATACTGATATAATTGCAGGCGGCACTTTCACAAATGCAGATGGTAGCACAGCAAATAACCTTGCTATATGGGACGGAACAAACTGGAGCGAATTCAATGGTGGGACAAATGCGGGTGTCTATTCACTACGCTATACAAATAACGCAATTATTGTTGGAGGGGATTTTTCTGTTGTCGGAGCAACACCTGCCAATAATATAGCAATGTGGAACAATGCCAGCTGGGTTGCAATATCAAATGGTGTAGATAGTACTGTTTATAGTATTACAGGAAACTCAGGAGAATTATATATTACAGGAACCTTTTCAAATGCTGATGGAAATCCTGCAAATAAAATTGCAATGTGGGATGGTTCTTCATGGAATCCTCTTGGCGATGGATTAAATAATGATGGATACATTGTTTACGAATATAATAATGATATTTTTGTTGGAGGACAATTTACTACTACCGGACTTAATCAAAGTAATTATTTTGGCAGATGGGCTTCTGCACCTGTAATAATAACACAAGCTGTTAATATTAGTATATGTAATGGAGATTCTACCGCATTTTTTATCAACGTAAGTAGTTCCAGTCCATTATCGTATCAGTGGCAACTTAATGGTTCTGATATTACAGGAGCAACAAACGACACACTGATAATAAACCCCGTTTCAATCCCCGATACAGGAAGCTATACATGTGTTATAGATAACGATTTTGGTACAACAACCAGTAATATCGCAACTTTAACAGTTCTTGAAGCACCTTTATTCACAGGGCATCCAGCAGATACTACATTATGCGAAGGTCAATCAATTACTTTTAATATTGCAGTAACAGGAAATTCTCCTCTTTTTCAATGGCAATTTAACGGAAGTAATATTATTGGATCAAACAGCAGTACTTATAATATTGGATTCGTATTACCGGCTAATAATGGAACATACAGATGTTATGCTGCCAATTCATGCGGGAGCGATACAAGTAATTCTGCAATGTTAACAGTAAATCCTAATCCTGTTGTAAGTTTTACAGGACTTGATACTATCTATTGTCAGGGAGATATTTCTGATACTCTTTATGGAACACCGGTTGCAGGTATTTTCTCAGGCAATGGTATCACTGATAGCGTATTTACACCCTATTCACTTACCGGATATCAAACTATTACATACACATATACTGATACAAATTCTTGTATCGGTTCAATGAGTCAACAAACTTACGTACACCCTCCTGCTGTTACGCTTTCAATATCGGGTTTGGAATCTCCATATTGCTATAACGATAATTCTGACACTCTTACAGGATTGCCATTTGGTGGATATTTTTCAGGAGAAGGAATGCTTGATAGTATTTTTCATCCTTCTTATACTACATCAGGACTATTTGATATATCATATTCATTTATCGATACAAATAATTGTGTTTGTACTATAAGTCAAGCGGTAACAGTACATGCTTCTTCTCAAGCTAATTTTACTGGAATTGAGAACAGTTACTGCATCTATTCTGAAACAGATACTTTTACAATTGCACCGTCAGGTGGAACAATTTCAGGCATTATTAACAATACAATTTTCGACCCTGATACTGCAGGTATTGGTATTCACGAAATATATTACTCTTTTACTGATATAAATTCTTGTTTAAGCATAGACACATTTACTGTTCAGGTTTTTGATTATCCTGCATTAAATCTTGGAAACGATACAAGCATCTGTTACGGTCAACCAATTTTTGTTGATACAATTTTCACTACATACTTATGGTCAACAAGCGATACTGTTAACATAATAATACCGGAAATTACAGGGAGTTATTCAATAACAGTAAGTGATATTAATGGATGTGAAAATAATGATGATATTAATATCACAATTCTAACCACCCCTTATATTGATCTAGGTGATGATTTAAATATAACTACTGATAATGTAGTTATTATTGGTGCAAGTGGCATTTATGACAGCTATCTTTGGAACACAGGATCAACAGGAAATATAATATTTGTTGATGGCAACCAATTAGGAGAAGGTTCATATTCTTATTGGCTGTCTGTTTCTCAGGCTAATGGATGCTATGCATCAGACACAATTACTGTTAATGTTACAAATAGTATATTTGTTAAAGATGTTGATCTTGAAAACTCCGTTTCAATATATCCTAACCCTGTTAAAAGTATGTTATTTATTGAAACAGGCAATAATATTAATTCACCTGACGTTTTAATTATTGATATGTTGGGAAAAGTTGTTTACAAATCAAAAGCAACAAAAAATATAACTGAAATTGATGTTTCAAATATACCAAATGGTTCATATATTGTACTTTTAAAAGAAAATGATAATATTTCAAAAAATATCTTGAATATTTTACACTAATAAACAGATGAAATTAAACAAAATTACATTTGAAAAATTACTTGCTAAAGCCAAACACCAGCTTATTTTAAAAGATGGTAAGTTTATTTATTTTATTCCAGTTCCTAAATGTATTTCTTATTCAGACACACATTTTGTTGCAAATAATGAAACAAGCAAAAAAATTGAAATTGTAAATTATAAAGACATTATTTCCTGCATAATAGATGGTAAAAAAATAGTTTTTGACAGGGCTGATTCTTAATCTTCACTTAAAAGTTTTTTTATTGCCAAATCAAAATCTGAAACATAAAGCCGATCTTGAATTGTGTGATATTTTTCAAATTCATTTTCAGCAAATGCTTTAGCTATTTCTGTTGTTACTTTTCCCGCGTTTTGCAATATATCTTCTTCATTAAATTTCAAAAATACATCTAATTTATTTGCCCAATCTTTCATTGTCATTGGAATACTTTTTTCTGCCTGATGCTCGGCATAATCAAGATACATGGTTACAAAACGATTTAATGGTTTTAATTCAACTTCTGTAAGATAATTTTTAGCAATAGAAACATCCGATTTTCTAATTTTTCCTTTTGGTGAGTTTTTCCATGAGGTAAGCCCCATTTTATCTTTTTTATGATTAGCTCTTGATGTTATTATTTCAGCAGCAGTTTGCTTGGTTATAGCCCAATGAAGTTTATTTTGTACAGTTGCAAAAAAGATTTTTGTTATTTCACTATTTTTCTCATAATCAATACTACATTCCGCATAAATATCTGTTATTTTTTGATACAAACGCCTTTCACTACTTCGAATATCACGAATTTTTTCCAGTTGTTCGTCAAAATAATCTTTGCCAAATATTGGAGTAGGATTTTTCAGTCTCTCTACATCCATTGTATAACCTTTTATTATAAACTCTTTTAAAACTTGTGTTGCCCAAATTCTAAACTGTGTAGCTCTGCTCGAATTTACTCTGTAACCAACTGCAATAATTGCATCAAGATTATAATACTCCAATTTTCGTTTTACTTTTCTTCCATTTTCATTTTGAACTATTTCCAAAATGGAAACAGTTGCTCCTTTTTCCAATTCTACACTTTCAAAAATATTATTCAAATGTTTAGAAATTGCAGGAACATTAACATCAAAAAGTTGCGCTATTTTTTTCTGAGGAAGCCATATTGTCTCATTTTGCAATAAAACATCAATTTTTACATCTCCATTAGAAGATTTATAAAGTAAAAACTCTGTTAGTTTTTCGTTATTATAAATTATCGGTTTGTTTTTATCGCTCATTTTTATTCTCTTTTATAATTGAAGCTTCTAAATCAGTTTTTTATTGTGCAATTGGTAAATTTGGCTCTTTTTTCGGCATGGTATACAAGGTTTTAGTTATATATTTTTATTGTGCTTACTAATTTATCAAAAAGCTTTTCGTATGTTTCATTTAATGTGTTACAAATATCGTTGAAACTTTCCATTTTTTAAACATGTGGTAACAATGGCACTAAAAAGCGTTGCCATCCCGCAGGGTGACTATGATTTTAAACGTTTGTCAAGACACATATATCTTTATTTTTTATTATTATTCTTTATCAATTTCAAATCTTTTTCTTTTTGGAATCGAACTATATTCCTTAGGCAAATTTACTTTTGGTAATTTTTCTACCTTTTCAACTTCCTCTTTACCTTAAATTTCCTCAAACATTTCTTTTTCTAACTTTCTTAATTTTTCATTCATAGATTTATTTATTTTTCTTTTATTGTCCATGATATACAGTTTAAAGCACCTCCATATTTAATAATCTCACTCATATCAACTTGTGCTATCCTTTTGTTCTTTGCATAGTCTGTATAATATTCTGAAATTTGTTCAAATGCAAGGTTGTCGGTTTTCTTTACATTTAGTTTTGGAATTATTATCAAATCTTTTGTTTGCAAAAAATTAATGTATGCAATATTCTGTTCGTTTTCTTCCTTCTCAGAACACCTTAGCCATTCCCATTCTAATTTTGCTTTTTTGAATGATTTTAGCATTTGTTCTTTCAATTCCAAATCTGCAAATTCATAGAAACCACTTATCAAGACGGTATTTTCGTTTATAAATCTTAACATTCCATCCGAATGACCAAATTCACATTCATAATCCCAAGGAATCAGCACCACTTTATCAACCTCAAAAACCTCTTTTAGCTTATCAAGTAGCTGTTTTTTCTTGTAGTGATATTTGTTTTCCTCTAAAATTTTATCCGTTAGAATTACTGCATTTGAAGATTTTACAACATTCCCACCATCTAATATGATGTCCGACTTGGTGGTTTTTAGCCCTATTGCATCACATACAATATCTGGATAGGTTTTTATTTCTCTTGATGCCAGAGTTGTACCTTGTAAATAGTCAGGGTCGTATCTATACTCAACAAACTTGTCGTGTGATACTTGAATTGGCATAAAGTCTCTTGCCCAAATATCTCTAGTGTTGGGAAGAAAATCATATTCGCAATTGAAAAATTTTAACACTTTCTCAATATCTCTGCAAGTTTTAGTATTATCAAGTTTCAGCTTGCCCGCCAAGTAAACTTTATTTGTTAACCAATCTGCAATCATTTAAGCCTCTCTTTCCAAATCTTTCTAATTACTTTACCTATCTCAATAAACTCATCTTTAGTAAAAGTATCTGTTTTTGCATTATTGCACCAATAACATGAGAAAACAAGATTTGAAGTTATATTATAAGGTAGATTTGGTTCTAATCTCTCAATCTCTAATTTTCTGCCTCGGTTTCTTTTTGTTAAATCAGGATATTTATTCCACAACTCCAAAACTTCCTTTTCTGTAATATCGCAATAGAAACATTTTTTATCAGCTTTTTCAAACCACTCTCTAAATTCGTTGAAATCAAGCTCAGGACATTTAGCTTGCCATTTATCTCGAACTAAAGTAAGTTGTTCTCTTTCCGTTTTTAATGCATCCCACCAAGGAGCAAAGACTTTTCTTTCTAATTCAAGTTTCTTTGAAATTTCATCATAGGTGAGTTTCTCAATCACAGCTAATTGTAAAAATTCCTTTTGCTTATCTGTCATATTGTGCTGTTTTTATGCGTCCTAATATTAGTATAACCGAAAACTTCCATTTATTTCCATTACAAAAACCCCTTATTCAAATTTATTTTACCAAAGGAGTAAAAAAGAAGAAAAAGTCCTTTAATCTAAAATTTAAAATCGCAAATTAATTCACCCTGTTTATTGCAAACCAAGCTCTTCCATTTTTTTATCAGCTTTTTCTGCTATCTCGTCAAATCGTTTTTGATATTTTTCATCGCTGGCACAAGATATCATTTTCAGCCATTGTGTTGACCATGTTGCAGCATCCTGAACAACTTCAATGTATTCTTCTGCTAAAGCAGCGTCCATAGGATTTTTCAAATACTTAGCCATTATTTCTATATAGCTTTCAATCCACACCTCATATTCATCAAGAAACTCGTCACAATTTTTTGCATCTCCTGTTTTATTATCAGAAGTTTTTTCCACAACGTCAGAGTTATCTGTTGTTTCACTATTTTCAACAACTTCATTAT
>Ga0208648_1000033_pt1 | contig 150573 bp, 99 predicted proteins | sample AntAceMetag02UKL_FD_184772 | JGI IMG/M metagenome (GOLD analysis project Ga0208648, IMG submission 184772) | Saline lake microbial communities from Ace Lake, Antarctica - Antarctic Ace Lake Metagenome 02UKL (SPAdes) (version 2) | ecosystem: Environmental > Aquatic > Non-marine Saline and... | reverse complement strand
GATGGGATAGGCAGTAAAATATTTATGGATAGCATTATTGGTTATTTTCAAAAAAGAGCCTTAAACACTGATTCCCTTTTAGACCTTAACCAGGTGATATATCGTCATTTCATGCAGATTCAGCGTGATTTTGACCTGCTGATTACTGTAAATTACAATTTGGATGATATTTCTGAACATCAGCAGAATATAAAAGACAGCTTCAATGAAATTAGAATTGTCCTTAATAATATTGAGTACGGCGGGTCTTATGACTATAATTATTTTGATGATTTCTCTATCTATTCTGCAGGAACAAAACTAATTCATTATACTCAGATAGAGAATTTTAATACAAGTAAATACATTAACGTGTTCACCGGATCTTTGATCAGAATGGAAGATATCTGTAATGATCTGGATAAAATTCTTGAACAACAAGATCAGGCAGCATCTGCTTCAGTTCTCCAGGATTTTGCCAAAGAAGTGAACGGAATTGTCGAGACCAGTAATAATGCTGTCCTTAATTTTCATAAAGATATTATGACTTATCAATATCATATCAGTCAGACCAAGATGGCTCAACTCGATAAATACAACCTGATCAGGTATGTGGGACTTCTAGTTATTGGTTTGATCAGTTTAATTGTCTTTATCACTACTTTTCTGCAAATCAGCAATATCATTGAAGAGCGAAATAAGACAATGATTGATCTTGATAAAGTTAACCGTTCTCTTCTCAAAGAGCTTGAAGTAGCCGAAAACGTTCAGGCATATTTGAAACCTCAGTGGCTGGTGCTCGATGAAAACCTGATTTTTTCCGCTACATATACTCCTTCAAAAAAAATCGGTGGAGATTTCTCTGATACCATTACTATCTCAGAAGATAAATACGTTACTTATGTGGGTGACATCTCCAGTCATGGAGTGCAGGCAGCATTGATCATGAGTGCCGTGAAAGCTACTATTAATATGGTGATTGAATCCGAAAAAGATAATCTTCAACCACATTATATCATCAGGCGGATCAATAATATTATCAGTAAAGAACTTTTCCCCAACAATTATCTCACCTTGCTGATCTGTCTTATTGATGTTAAAGAAAGAATTGTCACTTACTATAATGCCGGTCAGCCTCCGATAATTACTTTTAATAAGGCGACCAGGGAAACAAACATTATTTATGAAAAAGGTTCTGTCCCCATTGGCTGGCGTTCTGACTACGCATATTCCGAGGAAGAAGAAAATACTATTGAGCTAACTGATGATACTATTATCTTTCTCTTTTCTGATGGAATTTATCAGTGTCGAAACAGTAATAATGAGCAGCTTGATCTGGAATCATTTTCCAGCTTTATTGCTGATAATTTTGATGAAGAAAGACAGGTTATTCTTAGTCACATGCTCAAAAACAGTCTCATTGAAAAAGGTTATACTATCAGTTCGGATGACTTCACGCTGGTAAGTTTCTGGCACAGGAAAAAAGAAGATTCTCCTTCAAGTCAGCTTACACTTATGAGATCATTACTCACAAACACAAAGGATATCGGTACTTTCAGTGAGCAATTCGTGCTCAAAAATCAGATTGAAAACTTCGAGCTTGCCATGCAGGTGGAATTGATCGTTAATGAGTTTCTTAATAACATCATTGTCCATGGACTCCGCAGCAAATCTGATACTGTTATCCTGTTCAAAATGGAACTGGCTGACGAACTGATCCTCACTTTCTGGGATAAAGGTATCACATGGGATATTCCTAATAAACTTCCCGGAGAAGACCCATTTGCCAATAAAGATGATTGGGATACATCTGGTCGCGGTATCCCCATCATTTATTCACTTACTTCAAAGGTATTCCGCAAAAGACTTGATGAGGTGAATGAAACTGTGATGTATATTCCTCTCAGTGGCAATATGGAGCAATTCTACGATTGATCAGCTGCTCCAGAATTTACGGTCAAGACTTCTATACTGAATAGCTTCAGCTACATGGTTTGCTTCAATATTATGCGAACCTTCCAGGTCTGCTATCGTCCGTGCCACCTTTTTTATCCTGTCAAATGCCCTCGCAGAGAGTCCCATACGCTCCATTGCTGTTTTCACAAGCTCCTGACAGTCTGGATTTAATTTGCAATATTTCCTGATCAATTTAGGGTTCATCTGGGAATTGCTATAGATATTTTCTGCTTGAAACCTGGTTAATTGCAGCTGACGTGAAAGATTTACCCGTTTCTTGATAATCTCTGATTTCTCTCCATCCGGTAAAGAACTAAGATCCTTATATCTCACTGCCGGAACTTCTACATGAATATCTATCCTATCTAATAAAGGTCCTGATATTTTTGCCCGGTAGCGCTGGATATTTGCTACTGAACAACTGCAACTATGTCCTTCTATTGAGCTGCCATAATATCCGCAGGGACAAGGGTTCATTGATGCCACAAGCATAAATTTTGCTGGAAATTCCAGGCTTTGAGTTGCTCTTGAAATTGTTACCACCTCATCTTCCAGCGGCTGACGCAATACTTCCAGCACAGACTTCTTGAATTCCGGTAATTCATCCAGAAAAAGTACTCCATTATGCGCCAGTGATACCTCTCCCGGCTTTGGATAGCTGCCACCTCCTATCAAAGCGATATCACTGATAGTGTGGTGAGGAGATCTATAAGGTCTTCGCCTGATGATACCAGTTTTACTATCAACCAGACCACTCACGGAGTGGATCTTGGTTGTTTCCAGAGCTTCATTAATAGTCAGATCAGGCAGTATGGTGGGAAAGCACTTTGCCAGCATGGTTTTTCCTGAACCCGGAGGTCCTATCATCAAAATATTGTGCCCTCCTGCTGCTGCCACCTCCAGAGCTCGTTTTACATGATATTGACCCTTCACGTCATACATATCAAGAATATTTTCTGATTCCTCTGCAAATATCTTATCACGATCTATCTGATAGGGTTCTATTTCTATTTTACCTTCCAGAAATTCCGTTACCTCTCGCAAATGAGTTCCCGGATAAACGCGCAGCCCATCTATTATTGCTGCTTCTCTGGCATTTTCCCAGGGCACTATGATACCTTCCACCTTATCTGCAAAACATGCAGTGGCAATGGATAACACTCCCCGTACTGCCCTTAGCTCCCCATCAAGTGACAGCTCTCCCACCAGCACATATACCCCTTTGCGCGAGATCCTTATCTGATGCTCAGCCAATAATACTGATACGGCTATAGGCAGGTCTAATGAAACACCTTCCTTCTTCACATCTGCCGGTGCCAGATTCACTGTGTAATTATGAGAACCAAATCTGAACCCTGAATTTTTGATTGCTGACCAGACGCGGTCTTTACTTTCCTTGATGGAATTGGAAGGTAAACCTACTATGCTGAATTTATTGGTCCCTCCCTTAATATCAGCTTCCACCACTACCGGTTTGGCATTTATGCCCTGGATAGCATAAGACACTGTTTTTCCATACATATTAGCTCCTATCTTTTTACTACTACCGTCTTTTTCTCTACTTTTATATTACCTGCTGCTGAAGTCTCAAAAAGGATTATGTAAATTCCCATTTTTACGATTTTACCTGCTTCATTTCTTCCGTCCCAGATGTAATACCCATTGGCTCCCTGGTATTCATGATCAACTAATTTACATATCTTTCGCCCTTTCAGATCATAGATAGCTATTCTCACCAGATTAAGATTCTCGCTGTTTTGATAACTGATCACTGTATGTTCACCATCCCTCGGACAAAATACCTCTGGAGTGATAGTCAATTTCGATCCTGTCACTGGTAATTCTGTATAAATGCTGTTTGCTTCTCCGGGAGTGCATTCTGACACACTGCGGCTCCAGTTGTCTTCACTCGCCGGTAAAAGCGGATTTACCCGTTCAATGGATACTCCCTGAATTGACTGGTTCCAGTCTGGATCATAGCTGAATAATTCTATTATATTGCCATACATATCTTTTATACCTATCTCACAGCCACTATCAGTTAGCCTCTTCAATCCCTCAGATATTTCCAGATCCTCTCCATATAATCCCCACATCTCCTCCACATCAGATTCTGATCCGGTTACAATTACATATTCTCCCGCAGCAGCGATCTCACAGCTGTCATCATCCACTATTACCCATAAATTATCTGCCATGCCATATCCCACATTCCTCTTAAGTTCCAGCCATTCCGGCTCCCCGGCTTTCGGGTGATACATGATCTCATTGATCACCCAGCCCAGACTACCCTGATTAAAATAATTCACTACTACATTATTGCTCAGATCTGTATCGCCCTCTACCTCCAGCTGATAGGTGTATTCATAAAACCCACTGCCCGGCAGTTCTGTGTTTATTACAATTTCCAAACTGTCAGAATCAATTATTATATTCTCTGAATAGCTTCCATAATTTCCGCCTGAAAACACCTGCCAGCTTATCACCAGCTCAGCATCATCCACTTGTTCAATTCCCGCACTGGTCACCAGCAGATGATGCTCCAGATATTCTTCCTGCAGATTAACCCCCTTCAAATCCAGCGCCAGATCGATCATTCCCTGCATCAGACTGTTAGCATATCCCGCAGTTTGACCAGATTCACTAATGCAATGCCCCCAGTCGCTATCATCTGATAGAGGATTGATCCTTTCCCAGCTTATTCCCTCTTCATTTCCTGCTAGGGCACCATATTCCACCATATCCAGCAGCGTTCCCCACTCATCTTCCAGATATAGTATATCTCCTTCATTATTCATTCCAGGCAATTGTTCACTCTCTATCACCTGACTTGCAGTAAGTCCATAATTAGCTATCAAACTTTCCGGCTCATCACATATCACCAGAAATCCTTCCCCCAGATCAGCAGCAGCAAAACTCCCTGTATTGCCCACAGCATCACGAATATACAAGTTATCCACAAAGTTATCCACATAGTTATCAACAATTATCTCCACCCATTCACAGTCATTTCCTAAAGGCTTGATCATCAATTCATTATACCACAAGGGACTCATTTCAATAAGGATCGAGCATCCTGATATATTGTTTTCCAAGTTATTGTCATATATGGAGTTAATGATTAATTCTGTCTGAGAGTATCCAGCTACTGATTCGCCTAATTCATAACTGTATTCCAGACTCTCATTTCCTGATATTTCGTTTATCGGCAAACTCTCAAATGGTTGATTATTAAAGTAAATATCAAGGCTGCCTACAGAGTTATCCACACCCCCTGTGGATAGATTATGGACCACTGTGTATAAGCAAATATTGCCATCAATTAACGTTAACTCCGCCTCGCTGATCTCCAGATCAATGCTGATTATATTAGCTGTCCCGGGACTAAGATTTTCACATTCCTGCCAGTCACTTCCCTGATTGCTGTCATATCCATTGGGGATTCTACCCAGCGAATGTCCTGCTGTCACATCTGGAGCAAAACTGACCCCGGCAAACCCCGTATCATCGATAAGCTCATTAGAATTTGGTGAATCATAAAGAACTGTATCTGTCCAGGGACCGAAACCAGATACCAACCTTACCCCATCCGTAGTGCTACCTCCGTTTTGAAAAACCAGTTCAGCGTAAATATCTGCACCCGGCACATTAGATTCACCAATAAGTAAATATCCATTTCCTTCGATTATGATAAACGGAAGAAACAAAACAGTTTCAAACTCACTCCCTCCCTTTTCGATTCTCCAATACTCAAGATTGATCGCTTCACTGCTGGTATTATATAATTCCACCCATTCCTCACCATCATCACCACCTGGATGATCATAATACAGCTCATTTATCACTACCTGGCAAAATAGTACATTTATTGCATTTAAAAAAATAACAGTCAGCACACATCGTAATAACATTTTTCCCTTCGTTTAATCGTTTATTTTTAATACTCTTTATAAATTAGATTTATGTGTGATAATTAGTCAAGTATAATCTTATCCATCAGCTTTTTTAAGTCTTCCTACACCGTCCACCCTGTCCATTCCGTCCACAAAACAAAGAAGATCATTAACCACTAATGTCACTAAGTTATATGTGCACCGCCGGGTATTTCCAGGTGGGGCGCAGATAACGACCGCTACCAACAAATCCCTGAAAAAGAAGAAGGTAATAATATGAATTGCTGCTGATAACTGCACGTAGTTCTCGCCCCACTTCCGGAGTACCGTTAGCTGTGCAAGTTCTTCTTTTACTTTTTCTGATGCTTAACGTAAGTTTTATACTAATTATGAACCTACTTAATGCTTAACTGGATGACAGTGATTTCTTATAATAACAAATATAAAAAACATGAGCAATAAAACAACATCAAAAATATTGTCCCGAGACATCCTGCTTTGGGCTTGGCAGGAGTTTGAATTGAGGGGATAGTATCTTCACTGGTCCTATTTGCCTGCAGCCACTCCATCAATTTTATTATGACTTCAGAATCCGGTATAATCTTTAATGCTTTTGTGCCAAATTCCTTTGCCTGATCATATTCATTAAGTCTAAAATAACCCAATAATAGAGCTCGATAAGCTGAAAATAATATATCATCAGATGGATTGGATTTCTTTTCTTCAATAGCCAGCAATTTTCTGCCAAATTTTACGGCATTTTTAGCTTCTGGCGAAAAATCCTTCAACTTCAAGGCAATTCCGCTATATACAATACAAGCAACAAGTAAAAACTCAGGATCACTGCACTCAGGATCAATTTTCAATATCTTTTCTAAATGGAAAATTATCTCTTCGAATTCATCGTCCCTGGCACACATTTCTGTAGCACGAGCTATATTTTCTCTAAGCTCTTTATTTTCCGGCAGAAAATGTGAATCACCCGCACTATCCGGTATTTTTTCACTTCGGATATCATTCCCGGTTTCTTTGATGAGTTCAATCCGGCTTCTTACGTCATTCAGTTTGGGATCTATCTGTAAAACTGTCTCCAATTCTTTTATAGCGAGGTCATGTTCTTCGATTGCTTCATAAGACATTCCAAGATTATAGTGTACGCCTATATGATCAGGGCGGAATTTAATTGATTTGATATACCACTTGATGGCATCCTCAAATCTGTCTGTTTCCCGGAAAATATTCCCTAAATTATAAGTGACCGAACCCAGTGTTTCCGGATCTGAAGTTTCGTTTAAAGCTTTTTCTAAACAGAATATGGCATCTTCAAATCTGCCAAGGTGCTTTAAGGCAGTTGCTAATGACGTTAGAACATTGGGCGCATTAGAGACCGCCTGTGCCTTGGATAGATGATTGAAGGCACTTTCATAATCTTTTTCCAGCAGAGCCTTATTACCCTTTTCGAGCAAAGTATCTACATCAAACATCATATCGATCTCTATTAAAAGTTGAGCTGCTGCTTCATTTCCCTTATTTTTAGCGAATTGCAGATCTGTTTTTGCTTTTATGACATCACTTTCTTTAAGATAGGAGGAACCCCGGATTATATAGGACTCAATATCATTATGATCAAGCTCAATTGATTTAGTAGAGTCCTTAATTGCATCTATAGATCTATCAATCTGAAAATATAAGGAAGCTCTCTTTTTATAAGGTTCTGCGTCATCAGGCGTTAGCTTTATCACGGTTGACCAGTCATCTATTGATTTATCAATCTGGTTAAGATGAAAGTAAGCAATGGCTCTTCCTCTAAATGCTTTGGGATCTTCCGGATTTATTTCCATAGCTTTTGTGAAATCTTCAACAGCTTCCGAATATCTCTCTAAATAATTGAATGCTGACCCGCGATTCAAATGGGCAAAATACAGGATGCCAGGATCAGATTCAAGTTTAATTACCTTGCTATAATCTCTTGATGACTGCTCAAACATTTCTTTGGTATCGTATGCAGATGCTCTTAACAAATAGGCATAAGCATCTTGTTTAATTTCTAGCCCAGCACTAAAATCACTGATAGCATTATCAATATCACCCGAAGACATATACAAATGTGCTCTTTGAAAATATGCTTTGTAAAATCCTGGATCCAAAGATATTATTTCATTAAAAATCGCAATAGCTTCCTCTGTTTGATCTTCCTCAACCAGCTTGCTTCCTTTTTCATACAAAGATTTAATCTTATCGGTATTTTCCATTCAATCTCCCTAAATTGGTTATTTTATCAGTAACAAAATAGTTGCTGCCCCTAATTGCGGGTCAGCAGCATCCATATGAGCTAAGTGATTTCTATTTGTATCATATATATCTTTTCCAACTATAACCCCAACCTTACTTGCACCAAACAGGCTCCCGAAGGTTGTATAGACGTAATTTCCTGAAACATAACCAAGTTTTGTTTTACCAAATAATACACCTATTGAGTAAATATCATTGCCTTTTATCTCCCCTATTTTGCGCCCCTGACCAAATAATCCACCGGATATGAAGACATCATTATCTTTCCTGAAACCCAGATGACCACCAAACGGTTTATAAACATTTATCATTTAAACAATCCTATTTGACTTAATTCACTATTATGATTATTCGCTAAATCCTCTCCAGAGAAAGGTCAATTCGTGCCTTGTCTGCTTATTCTACGAAATCATTTTCTGCTCTTTTTGTGGAGATATCTTCTTGAAAATAGTCACATAATTTACAACAATAATATTTATTATTATCAATACATATAGCATTTTATTCTCCTTATTTATTATACAAAAAAGCTTCAGCTTTATTCATAGCTTCACCGGCAGAATAAGCTTTTCCTACGCTTGTCCAGCCAGCATAAGACACATAAGTATCCTTGCTTGCTGAATCCCATTTCACTTCATAAGACTTATAACTTCCGGATTTTACTCTCCCAATAACTGTAGCTGACATCATTCCCTCCTATTTGTTTTTTATTTGATCTGTTATTTCCTGCCAAACACCTTTTATGATTTTCTGCCCTCCTCTATTATCTTCGAGCATTACATCTATCTCATATACTTCAGCAATCATATAATCTTCCAGACTATCGAAGAAATCTAATCCAAGATACTGTAAAAACGTGACAATCCAACCAGCAAGCCCGGATTCATAAAGGACTAATCTTATTTTTACCCACCTGTTTGTTGGTAAAATTGTCCCTGATTGCAACGATGAACCTCCAGCTGCAATATAACTATCCGCAAAATATATAAATGCCTGGTCTTCAGCATCACGGATATCATATCCTATTGCACTGCCTGGTCCATTAATAATAACTATTGCAGATCCTTGTATAGTTTCCGGTATTAAATACAGATCCACGTTTCCAATCAATCCGGATTGTGGTGATATATTATATACTTGATCTGCATTATTATCTTGAACTGTTACTTCGGTTGTAGTATCTTCTGTGCAACCTAAGATTAATAACACAAGCACCAATAAACAATAAATCTTTCTTTTCAAGATACCCTCCATGTTTCATTTTTACATGCCAAACTGATTAATCCCAAATCTTAATTCCCGATAATCAGGATTATACTATGAGAATATTATGATCAATATTCAAATTCTTCATGCAGAAAATAAATCAGTTAATTTAGTCTATTATTCGATTAAACTTATTTTAACTCGTTTTCATAAGTAATTTTGTTCTACTTCTTTTTATTCCACTTATCTGAAGCTCGCTTTTGTGAAGTCTTTGGCGATCCTAATGCAGATACACTTTTTTTCCCATCGGAAATTTTCGTCTTATAGGTTTTGGTTCCGGAAAGTGCATCTGAGATGCCACTATAATTTGTTGTTTTGGATTTTGGTTTGCTCAAAATAATTTCTCCTTGTTAATAATTTTTCACTTAATACACTTAACTTACCTTGCCCACACATTTTGATGGAATTGACCTGTCAGGATTAAATCCTTGCTCAAATACACTGTGTAAGTTATTTTGCGAAGAATTGCAGAAATATTCTGCAATTCTTACAATTTTACATCTATCACCTGATTTGATAAATGTTATTTAAACTCCTCTAAATAATTATATTGTTTTCGATTTCCAATAATAGTAAGTTATTGCACCAAACAATATCATAGAGAAGAGCCCCCCCAAACCAGCAATTAAGCAAATTAAAGAAATTAATGTTAAACTTCCCCAAAGTATAAGTATACCTTTTGAACCCTGAAATGAACCATGTGATGAATATTTATAAGTTTTTTTTGTAGCTTGGGGATTGTTTGATTTATTAGTTAAACCACGTTTAGCCAACTCAATTGGTCCTTCATAACAAATTGTCTTCATATCTTGAATCATTTTCCTTCTTAATGGAAATTTTTCAAGAATCTGCTTTCTTTTTGATGGAAGTTGGTTAAATTCTTCGATTGTAATTTGAGAATATTCTAGTATGCTTGCGAAAATATCATCATTTAACTCACTATCAGGTATTTGTGCAAAAGTAAGATCAGGAGATGAATTTCCAAACTTCTCTACAAATAATTCACCGTATATTGATTTCATAAAACCTGAAGCCACAAACCTTTGATAATGACCTTCTAGATATTCAAGTAAATTCTTACCGAATTCAAGAGCATCTTTACGGTCTTCTTCTTCAATAAGTTCTAACAATACCATGCAGAGCAAATCTTCAGTAGACAATTCTATATCCATACCACAAGCTAAACAATAATCCTCTGATTCATTAATTTGCTCTCCGCATTCTCGGCAATATCGCTTGATTTTTCCTTTTAATTCATTAATTGATAGTGATATTTTTTCCCCACAGTTTTTACATATATCATTTTCTTCTGCATCTTGATTTTCTGTTCCACAATTATAGCAAAATGCCATCGTATATGGTTCTTCTATAATCTCATCGATCACTTCTTGAATTTTATCCATTTTCCCTCCATAAATAGATTAATTATTATTTTTTACACAAATTCACAATAGGCTGAATTATAAAATCTCGGACAAATTTCTGCAGAAGTTTATGTTTCTCTAAAAACCTCGCAATAGGCGGTGAAGTAAGATAATAGAATTTTACAAAAATACTTCCAATTTGCGAAGGTAATAAAATGTCATCTCTAAATCTTCTTAACACTATGACTTCAGGTGCAGAATAGGAACCATATACTGCTGTCGCAATGAAACAACCTTTTTTTGATTTAAGTTTTTCTATTTGCTTTGCTGAATCCATTCCATTGGGATTATCAATCCCCATTAATTCTACAACTCTCTCGTAAAGTTCAATAGATGCCTTCTTTTTATCCCAGGCATCTTTATGTTTAGCCATACAATACTTCACTATCGCTTCATCATAACCTAATTCAATTGCTTCTTCATAATATTTCATACATTTAAGGTGTATCCGATGGCTAAAATCTCTACCCACACCAACAGCACAAATTCTTCCCATTAAAAAGGCTGCTTTTGCTTGACCTTGTTGGAAATCGCCAATTTTCTTTTTAGCAACTTTCAAATCTTTTGTCAGCCTTTGTGTTGCTCCTCTTCCATTAAAGCCTTCGATACTTGTAATAGGTCCCCAGGCAAGAACATTACCATATGTTGCTTCTAAGTCATTTTCAACATCCTCTAACATTGCTAATCCGATTTTTAAATCAGTGTTTTCCATCGTTCAACTCCTTTTCTTTCTTTTTTGTTTCACCTATTTTTTTAGTACTTAATTAATGCTAATAAAGCTACTTTCAAAGATTTGTGAAAGTATCAATAAAACCCTCCTCAAATCTTTGAAATATCTAGCTATATAACGGGGAAACAACATCCATAAATCTCAATTAGTACTTTGGATTTATCTTTATTATATCCTAGATGACTCTCATATTCTCTGAATCACGTAAATTACAATTATGTTATTTCATATAGTATAGACTCCACATCATGTAATTTCAATCTTTAAAACAACATTGATTCAAAATATTACATTCCCAATAAGCCAACTCTTTGTCTAACCAGAGACAAACGAATATAAAAAATATTCCCAGTCAAGTATTTTTTTTAATACAGGTAATTATTATTGGCACTCCGTCCACAAAACAAAAAAAATGTAAAGACAAATCATCTTATAAAAATAACTGATTATTATTCCCGTCCTTTCGCGTTTTTCGTGGTTCTAAAAAAAAGTTTATCAACCACTAAATCCACTAAATAGCGCGAAAAATTACAAAAATAATAATCGGTTTTTTATCTATTATGTAATTATCCTATTAGCTCAATAATTCCCTGATAATCAGATATATTTCGGTAAATGCCACCTGGCAATCGTTCACTCGGTAGAGATTTTCAGCAATCCCATTCGATCTATTTTGAAAAGTTCTTTCAGCTCTTATAATTGCTTCATTTTGATACGGTTTTAGTTGATTATAATATTTCCTGGAACTGGCTCCCTTTTTATAATCCATTAAGCGATTTTTGATATTTAAAAATTCATTTATCAGGTCTTTACAGGATGCAAATTCTCTGCTGAAATACGCATAGTGAAAGGCAAACCAGGTTTCCAGGCAGGGATAATTCTCAAATATCTGTACATTCTTATTTTCTCTTTGTAATTTCTGCTTATAATTATTATATTCTGAATACAATCCATCCCTGATGATATAATCTAAGTCTATTAGACAAAATACCTTTAAGTAATATTCTGCTTCGTTTTCCGCCTTTTTGAAAATAGTATCATAATTGGAGTTCTTAGGCAATTCAGGTTTAATAGTATAACTGAGATGCTCTGATTCTTTCATTTCTATAAAATACGATTGCTCACTGGTTCCTTCGCCCAGGATCAAAATTTTTTTCTCTAATTTCCGCTTTTTAATTTTTCTTGCCACTGCTATCCTCTTTCAGATCCTGCAGATTCAGCTTATAATCATAGATGTCTGGTTTTGCTCCAAACTGACCACTTAAGTATCTTTTCAATATATTACTACGATTCAATTCCTTAAAGTCTGCCAGAGAATATAAGTCTGTTGAGCCATCTTCTTTCTTCTCTGTAAACCAGATAACATCATGACGTAAGATATCCCAGTCCAGCAAAAGAAGATTATGGGTAGTAAAAAGCATCTGCGAATTCTCAGAATTTGCCAGAAATACTAATATGATATATTTCACTAAATCAAAATGAAGTGAAGATTCTATCTCATCTAATATCATTATTTTACCCTTCATTAAATTCTCTATAAGTGGCGCTGCCAATTCAAAACTCCGTTTAGTCCCATTTGACTCCAGCAGATATGGTAAATTACCCTCCTTTAATTCTCCCTTAACCTTGTAAACATGACTAAGTTCTTTTTTTGTAATTGGTAATTGAGTTATTTTATCAATTTGGTTTTTCCAATTTGACATCGCAGAGTTTGACTCATCTAAGGAATAAATTAATTCACCAAATTTTAATGCAAAATCTTTTCTATCTTCTGTAAATTTCCAATTTCCTTCTGAAATAATAAATTTAGAAACATTATAGTCAGCTTTTTTTATAAATTCATTTAAAATTCCCTGTCTCTGTATGGATTTCTTAAAAAAAACATCAGCTGTTTTCTCATCAGCTTTATTTTCCTGTGATAACAACCGTGTCATGTAGTAATCAAACCATTTTCTCACACGTTTCGTTTTGGGAATTATGGGATTCACTTTATTAAAAGCTGATAATATTGTATTATTGATCAAAGTACTGCTTTCCAGAATATTCTGCTCCTCTGATTTAGGTTTTGAACCATTACTAAATTTTAACGTGTACCCCCTCTCCAGATTTGTATTTTTTACCCTATTATAAATCATAGCCGGCTGCTGGCCTGGATAATATTTCAAAGACTCATTTACTATTTCTTTGGCATTAAATTCCAGTTCATAAATGTGTTTTACATATTTACCCTCATCCCCTACCAGAAACTCAAGCTTCATTTTGCAGTTTCCCGTCTTATATTCATCATCAAATAAAAACGGAGTGTAATATATATCCTTATCTGCATCACGTGATCTTGTCACAAGCTGTCTTAGAACATCGAGTGCTTTTAAAATATTGGTCTTGCCAGAGGCATTTGCCCCATAAATGATTCCCATCTTAAGAAGCCTGTATTTGCCGATTTCCCGGATAAAGTATTCATTATAACTCTCATCACTGCTTGCCTCAAAACTTAAAACCTGCTCTTCCTTTATGGAAAGAAAATTGCTGACAGAAAAACTAATTATCATTTTTATTACCTTCTTTTTGAACTATCTGCATAATAATTGCAAATAGCTAAAACTTAAGCCGCCTGTCAATGTTTTTATTTTTCACTTTTCATCCATCATGTCCATTCCGTCCATATTGTCCATAATTCTCAATCTGAGTAATTCCCCTGAAATTCCATTTTTCACTTTTTCCGATGATTAACGTATATTTTATACTAATTATGAAGCCACTTGGAAGTGGAACAACAAAGCACATAGTGACATTTTTTTGTTAGATAGTGCTAAGTTGTTCCTCCTTAAATCCTGTAAATTGTTTGTAGATAGGGGGAATAGGGATATTTTAGGGTTAAAATACGGGGGAAATGGGAGGAATCAGGGAAATTTCGGGTTAGTGGGTATTTTTGGATAAAATTCAACTATTTAATTAGGAAACAGTTGTTCTGGTAAATCTAACTTTTGAGGGATCAGGGATTGAAATCTTCGTAGCGGAAAAGGGAGATAACTGATGAGCCTGAGACTACATTTCCCAGAAGCGTGGCTGTTATCGTGCAGGTTGCGAATCCGGGCCCTCCGGGACCTGGAGCGGGGCATTCATAACGGTGAAACTCAATATCTTTGAGCACGAGTCCAGCTTCACCCTGCTGTCCTGTTATCTCAGTAAAATCATCATTATCTTCATCAGTACCCATATCCACTGGGTCCCCCAAAGAAGATGAGAATATCACTCTCTGGTTATTAATAGGATTATTTTGACCATCCTTCACTATTACCCGTACAGTTGTTGACTGATCATCAGGAGGATTATTGGGACTGCTTTCATCCCAGTCAATATGAGCGGGAGTAACAGTGATATCCAGATGCGGAGCCTGGAGAGGTAAACGCAGGGAGTCATTGTCGCTGAATTCACCGGTATCTACCTGCACCATCACAAAGTTATTGGTCATTGTGCCTTCGTAGATGAGGTTTGTGTAGGCGGTTCCTTGCAGAGTATCACCATTGGCATTTTCATTACCCACATATGAATTGGCTTGAACTGAGGCAAAATCAGGATCTTCCGGCAGAGAGAAAAATACTGCTGTGCCTGAATCTACGGGATTTCCATAACTATCAGTAAGCAGTGCACTCACTTCCACGACCCAGAGTCCGCCACCCATATCTTCACCACTGTCATCACCGCTGATGGAGAAATCAACTGAATTAGGCGGTCCGGAATGGATAATAATATTTGATTTTTCGGCACTGATCAGTATACCTTCTTCAGTGTATGTAGAAGCTCTCACACTCACAATACCAGAAGCAGTACCGCTGGAGATGATCACAGCAGCTGAGCCGTTCTGAGCAGATACAGTGTCCGATTCTGTTTGCCCATTGATCAAAGCACCAAGAGGATGGCTTAGCAGCTGAAAAAATACTCCCTGATTAGTATCTATAATATTGCCATTAAGGTCATGGAGATAAGCTCTCAGAACACCGCTTTCCTGACCACCAGTACCCTGCACCTGAATATTCAGCGGGGCATTATCAAAGGCGATGGAAGCAACTTCATTATTAACCAGCTCCTGAATAGTAACCTGAGTAGAAGCAGAAACATCCCCTACAAAAGCTTCGATGGTAGCAACTCCCAGGTCATTGCTGTCCCAGAAGGTTGATTCTGCCACACCTGAGCTGTCAGTTGAGACTGCACCGATAATGCTGCCGATATTAGTACGGAATTTCACTTCAGTACCTGAGATACCGAAATCATTATCGTCTTTAACGATAGCAGAAATAATGGAATAGGTTTCATTATTATCTCTGAAGATGGTCTCAGGGTTAGCATGAAGTGTCAATTGAAAAGATTCCGGTTCCACATTTCGTGAATCACATGAAGTGATTATGAGTAAAATACAGGCTAATATGATTATTTGGGTGTATTTCATTTTATTCCTTACTATTTTTTATTCATCAATAATCTGAACATCTATTTGTGAATAGTCATTATCACAGGTTATATATATAGTTGCCACACCAGAAACACCGTTATCATGCAGCATATTGGTTGCCCAGCCGGAGAAATTGGTCTGGGCGGTATCTAAAGTCATATAGCCGAGATTGGTTTCAAAAGTGACAATTGCATCTTCAACAGGCAAACCGGCACTATCATAAACTCTGGCACGGACAGTGGAATATGTTTCCGGGTCGTTATCAGCATAGATGATGAGCGGATCAGCTTCCAGAGCAACAATTTCGAGCTGATCTTCCAGTATGGTCACACTGGTGGTGGCAGCAAGTCCCTGATAAGTAGCAGTGATATCAGCAATGATATCAGGTCTTTCATTGTACCAGAAAGTGGTGTTCGCTATTCCCTGGCTATTTGTGGAACCATACCCCAGGATAGAGCCTACAGTAGTAGAAAAATTGATCTGGACACCCGTAATCGGTGATCCGAACTCCGTGGTCAATTGAGCATAGACATCGGCATAATTGGCACTTGTGCCCTGATAAATAGTGTCAGGCTCAGCCCAGGCAGTAAGTACTATCTCAGGCTGCAGGGCATAAATATAACCGATCGCTGATTGATTCTGATGTGTTGCTGTGATCTGGATAATTTCTTCCTCATCACCAGAAAAGACATATACTACTTCTGCTAATCCCTGGGAATTAGTGATCGAGCTCGAGGGTATAAATCCTGAACTCACTTCAAAATTGATGACTTCATCAGAAATGGGATTTCCATCATGATCGGTTAAGCTGGCAAACACATCTGTGTCATAATTACCAGAATCCAGAAATATCATATTGGGATCAGCCCAGACTTCCAAGTCATTTATGGCATCCTCCACAATATTGATGACAATTTCATCCTGCAGGGAGGAAAAAGCAACCTGACAAGTAGCTATTGCTGGCTCAGAACCATCATAAGTGAAAGTGGCTTCTGCAATACCATCATTATCTGTAATATCACTGGCAGTGATACTTCCAATATCAGAAGTGAAACTGACTGGAGCTCCGGCTACAGGGGCGCCATTTCGGGTTAATTCAGCTCTGATCTGGCAAGTATCAATACCAGAACCCAGAAACAGGGTATCTGCTGTTGTTGAGATGTTCATTTGCAAAGCAGGGTCCAAATCCAGCATAATATTAGTAAATGCTTCAAGTCCATTGCAGGTGGCACTAATATTGACAATACCGGTATCCAGATTGCTGTTCAGATATGTAGCAGTTGCCATGCCATTTTCATCAGTTACGTTAAAAGCAGTGATCTCCCCCAGGTCAGTAGTAAAGAAAACTTGAGCATCCGGTACAGGTTGATCATTCTCAGTATATATTGCCGTGATCTGGCAGGTATTTTCTCCCGAGCCCACAAACAGGGTTTCTGCAGATGAGATGAGGGTCAGAGTAACACCACTGCTGATAATTGTGATCTCAGTAGCAGCTTCAATATCATCATAACTGGCAGTTATAGTGGCAGTTCCGGGCTGGGCGGTATTTGCATGATAAATTGATGTAGCAATTCCATTATTATTTGTTATTGCTGAACCGGCTAATTCACCCGTATCGGCAGCAAATTGGATCTCTACACCCGAAACAGGATAATTATCATTGATCAGCATGGCAGTAACCTCAGCCGAATTAGGAGCCGTGTGTGTGAATAAAGTATCCGGTATCGAATTCAGGGTGAGAGTATATCCTCCTGAAGTGGTAGTAGTATCATTCTGGCAACTATTGAGAAAAACTATAAGCAATAAGAGATATATCCATTTGAACTTCATAATGTCTCCTTCGGTTCAAGATTATTGCGGAAGAATATGAACATCAATCTGGGACTGGTCATTTTCACAACTTACATATACTGTAGCCACTCCATAAATTCCATTATCCTGAAGACGACTTGTAGCATATCCATTGGCATCTGTTTCAGCATAAGGCTGCTGCATATAGCCTATTGTAGTAACAAAAGTTACAAGCAGACCTTCCGCGGGAGAGCCGGCACTATCCAGTACCCTCGTGGTGATCAGGGAATATGTTTCCACATTATTATCAGCATATATGATCAATGGGTCTGCTTCCAGAAAAACTATCTGAGCCTGATCCTCTAATATAATAACATTCACAGTTTTTGTGATTCCCAGATACTCAGCGGTGATCACAGCAGTGATATCTGGTCTTTCATTATACCAGAAAGTGGAATTGGCGATGCCATTACTATTTGTGTCGGCAAAGCCGAGAATGGAACCGATATTAGTGGTAAAACTTATCTGCTCGTCAACAATTGGATTATTAAAAGCATCCGTTAATTCAGCATAAATTTCTGCTGAATTTGCACTCGTTCCTACATATACTGTATCTGGATCAGCCCAGACATCCAGATTAATAATATCAAGCTGATAGATCTGAATAAAATTAACAGCCGTAACTCCCTGGTATGTAACTAAAATCTCTATCTCATCTTCTACATTGCCGGAATGAATATATACAGCTTCCGCATACCCGCTGGCATTGGTCATACCGTTTGGGGTGACATATCCCCCGGATGAATCAAAATACAGGTTCTGGTTTGATATTGCCACTCCATCTCTGTCTGTGAGCCGGGCATGCACGTCTGTGCTGTATTGGCCTGAACCCAGATATATTGTATCCGGATCTGCCCAGATATTCAGGAGAAATGGCAGATCATCAACGATTTGGATTTGCAGTTGATCTTCAGCCCCGGAATAAGAAGCGCGAATTGTGGCAACTCCGGTTTCGTTTCCATCATACCAGAAAGTAGTTTCAGCAACACCATAAATATTTGAATTTCCACTAACAAAGATCTTACCAAAATTAGTACTGAAATTTACCTGTGCCCCTTCTATAGCTTCACCATCTCTTGTAATTGCTGCTCTGATATTACAACTATTTGTTGATGAACCAATATGCAGCGTATCGAGATTAGTGCTGATAATAAGACTTGTGCTGGTTGAGGTAGGATTACGGCCATCACACCCACTAACGAGCAAAATAATTAAAAAGACCAATAATGTGGCTGATAAGATTCTTTTCATAGTATCCTCCGCGAATTTTATAGCAAATTATGTTCCTATTTTGTTATTTATTACTTGATAAAATAATTTTATCCCAAGATCAATAGATTTTTCCGAGGGTAAAAACCTGTCACTGTGCAGAGGATATACTTCCTTTCCCCGGGCACCCAGCCAGAATAATATACCTCCCCAACGACCAGCAATAAAACCAAAATCTTCACCTGCCATCGTCATTTCTGCCTGCTGATAGTTCACTCCGGTTTGACTGGCAGCGATTTTGAGGTCTTCCAGCAGGGCATTAGAATTATACACTTCCTGATATTCTGCCAGGAATTCCGTGGAAATCTCTACTTCATAAGCAGCTGAAACAGCATGGCAGATAGCACTTAGAGATTTTTTAAGATCAGCTATCCTGTCTCTATCGGCAGCTCTGATAGTTCCTGAAAGCAGACAATGCGCAGGTATGGCATTGCGAACAGAACCAGCAGTCATTAAACCAAAATCACAAATAAAGCGCTCATTTGATTTTACAATATGCTGTAACTGCTGCACTGACTGATACACTTCTATACCTGCCTGTAAAGCATTTTTTCCATCCTGTGGCATGGCAATATGAGAAGATATTCCTTGAATGGAAATATCAAATTCTGCTGTGGCAGCAAAGAAATTTCCAGCCCGGCTGCTGATAGTTCCCACTTGTAGATCAGGGCTCACATGTAATGCAAAGGCGGCTGCAATATCATAATTATCCCAGATATTATCTTTCAGAACTGCTTCAGCACCTGATTGACCTTCTTCTGCTGGTTGAAATAGAAATACCAGATTTTTTGCCGGCTGATCTTTGATCACCTGGTCTATCAATCCCAGTAATATTGTCATATGAATATCATGACCACAGGCATGCATCATTCCGGAATGCAATGATTTGAAATCGCAGTCGGTATTTTCGCTGATTGGCAGCGCATCCATATCCGCTCTGAATAGCAGATATTTGCCCTTTCCACCCTGATAATCAACTAATATTCCAGTAGGTTTAAAACGATGAATTTTCAGTCCGGGATAAGCTTTCAGTTTTCCCAGAATATATTCTTGAGTCTTGATTTCCTTATATGCCAGCTCTGGGATCTGGTGTAATTCCTTTCTGACTTTAATTAAATCCAGCATAATCACCTCACTTGAGAGCGATTGTCTATTTTGTTGGCTATCATTGTCAACAATTATTTACTTATATTTCTAACTTGACCATAATCCGCGATATATTTCCTCTTACTTTATGAAAAGTATAATAAGATATTTTGTTCTGATAATTGTCCTGATCTGCTTCAATGAAGCAAGGTCAGCAGATAATTTTTCAGATGGACCCTATATATTCTGGGAAGATGGGCTGCCTGTAGCTGTTACTATCCAGGATTCTCAGGTTTTCCGTGACACCTTATCAGCAGATGATCAGGGTGAATTCCTTCTGGACTGGTCAGATGGTAAAGCAGAACCCATAGTTTTAACAAAGAACTTTGAGCAGCCGGCAACCAGCCCGCCAAAACCTGATAAATTCCTGGCTCTCAGTGATATGCACGGCAATCTGGATGGCACAATAGAACTGCTTCTGGCTGCGGGAGTGATGGACGAAAATTATAACTGGATCTATGATGGCTGCCTGATCATGGTGGGAGATGTTTTAGATCGCGGTGAATATACTACGGAATGCCTGTGGCTGCTATATCATCTCTATTCACAAACAGTTGATAATCCTCAAAATAAACTCATCCCTATCCTTGGCAATCATGAGACCATGACCATCAGAAAAAGAACTCATGAAATGGATGGCAAATATGGGCGAACCTGCGAATTGCTGGATATGACCTATAATGAACTTTATGGTGAAAACACCCTGTTTGGCAGTTGGATTCGCAATTGGCAGACTATACTTAAGCTTGATGATCTGCTTTTTGTTCATGGAGGGATTTCTACTGGATTTGCCCAAAAATATAAAGACCTTGATAAGGTGAATACAATGATCTGGGATTATTATCATGACAGTGAAGCAATTCAGGATACGAACCTTGATTATCTATTCCGCACTAACGGACCTTTCTGGTATCGTGGTTATTTTTATTCAGAAGATAAATGGGACACTGCCAGTCCTGAGATCATAGACGGTATCCTGAATGAATACAGCCTGGAAAATATTATCGTAGGGCATACAACTTTTAAGAATATCCAATATGCCCAGGAAGGCAGGATAATTGCAATTGATGCAGGACTTAAATATCAGGAATCTGGTCAGGCACTTTTATACCAGGATAACAGTTTTTTTGTTCTTGCCCCGGATGGCACAATCTCGAAATTAAAACCATAAAAACCAAAAGAGGATAAATATATGAAAATACCAAAATCATTTGCCAGTGACAATAATTCTGGCGTACATCCCGCCGTGATGAGAGCTCTTCACGAAGTCAATCAGGGACATTATGTTGGCTATGGTGATGACCCCTACACTCAGGAAGCTGTCGATAAATTCAAACTACTACTGGGTGATGATATCGAAGTCTTTTTTATGTATAACGGCACTGGTGCTAATACCGTGCTGCTTAATACTGTAACCCGCAGTTATCATTCCATTATCTGCCCGGAATCTGCCCATATCAACGTGGATGAATGCGGTGCTCCCAGTGCAATAACGGGCTGTAAAATGGAATTTATTTCTACTCCAGATGGGAAATTGACTCCTGAACTTATCAAGACCATGATGCATGGAATTGGTTTTGAACATCATTCCCAGCCTAAAGTGGTTTCTATCACCCAGTCCACGGAATTAGGTACTCTGTACTCACTCCAGGAGCTGAAAATCTTAGCTGATTTCTGCCATGCCAATAACCTGCTTTTGCATCTTGATGGAGCCAGAATTGCCAATGCAGCAGTGGCATTAAACTGCACTATCAGGCAAATGACCACTGAGACAGGTATTGATCTGATGTCCTTTGGCGGAACAAAAAACGGGATGATGTTTGGCGAAGCAGCAGTATTTTTCCGACCAGAACTGGCAGTAGATTTTAAATATTTCCGCAAGCAGGGTATGCAGTTGCATTCCAAGATGCGTTATATCTCAGCCCAGTTTTCTGCCCTGCTTACAGATGATCTCTGGTATGATAATGCCTTACACTCCAATAATATGGCAAAAAAGCTTTATAATGAATTATTAAAAGTGAAAGGTATCACGATTACCCGACCCTGCGAAGTTAATTCCGTGTTTGCCATATTGCCAGCAGAGCTGATCCCTCGCCTGCAAGAAATATATTTCTTCTACGTCTGGGATGAGGACACTCACGAGGTACGTTTCATGACAACCTTTGATACCACTGAAGAAGATATTGATCATTTTATAAAAGCATTAAAACAGGAGCTTAAGAACTGAAATTCAGTATCTAAAATAATTGTCAGATAGCAAAACACAGCTTGATTTAATTTTTAAGTCAACTTTGTGATTTGATTGCTACTTCATTAATGATATCCAGTATTTGAATGATTTCTTTATCTATCAATTCCAGAGGAAGAAATTTCACAAGCAGATAATAATCGCTTTTCCTGAGAATTAAGGGGATATTCATTTTCTGAGAGAAATTTTTAAATATTTTATCCAGGACTTTCTCTGAAGCTTTTATCTTTGAACCCCAAAGATCACCGTTATCTTCACCTAAAATTTTCAAAGCTGACGATATTTCTTTAATAGTTTCATCAAGAACTTGCAACGGTCTATCTATATTGATTTTATTCATAAAATCTAATTGAGAACTGTCTGTCTGGATGGTAAATTGTGATTTAATGAACTCTCGAAGTGGTTCCAGAAATGTTATATAATTTTCAATTTCATTTTGTGCCCACATGCGTTCAACTAAGACTCCTTCACTATTCAACTGCTTTTCCAGATGGTCAAAAACAGCAATACCATTAAGATTATCTTTAGCTTCTTTAATAGCATAAAAATGATTTCTGGCTTTTTGAGGAATATTCGTTTCTACATATTTCACAAAAGGATTTCTTAAATAGACCAAAGCAGGATGATCTAATTTCTGGGCAAATGCCTGCAAAATTTTGAGGTCTGTATTATTCTCAAGGTATAATATCCAACCTTTTTGTTCTGCCTGGTAATAATTTTCCCAGCCAATTGTCGTTAGTGATTTTGCCACCTGTGACTTATTATTAATTACATGTGGTTTGCCCAGGAAAGCGATTACCTGTGAAGATTGAGCAGCTTCATTCAGTAAGACCTCCGAGTGACTGGCAGCAATAATTTGCGACTTATTTTCCAAAGCGATATCAAGCAGTAAATTATAAATTTCTCGTTGTTTGAGGACTTCAAGGTGGGCATCAGGCTCATCAAGTAATAATATGCTTCCCGGATTAAAATAAATATATGAGAGCAACAATAGCACTTGCTGCACTCCTCTTCCTGCACAAGAAATATCAAGTCTGATCTTGGATTTATCATCATATTGCAATTCTAATTCATTAGTAATATTATTGCAGGTAGGCTCTAAAATATCTATGCCAAATAGTTCTTTGACATGTTTTTTTAGCTTATACCATTTCTCAGTTTTGTTAGTGAATAAATTATAACAGAGATTTCTAAGTACTTGAGCTGTTTGACCTTGACCAATTAAATAGTTAATCTCTCCTGGTTGTTTCTGAAATTCATTGATAGTTAATCCAGACATAGGAGGTAAGTAGGCAAAAATCGGATAGGTAATAGAATTATCTATTGAATAGCGTACAAAATTCTTTTGATTGCTTTTCCTCAACGGGCGGCAATAAAGTGATTCTTCATTGAAGTAATCAAATTCCAGTCCCACCTGCCAGTATTTATCATTTGTGTTTCCTTCTACTAATATATTGATCATGATATTACTTGTAATTTGTTTACCAGTGTTATTCTGCATTCTCACATGCAGGTCATTCCATAAAAGTTTTGACTGAGGAACTGGCAGATTAATTAAGTCTTTGCGATTGATGGCAATGCCTGATTTTTGCTGGGTTGGATTTTTATTTCCTTTTTTAATTAACCAGTTTTTTAAACCAATATCCCAAAGGGCAAAGGCTTGTAAGGCTGTTGTTTTACCAGAATTATTTGGTCCTATGAAAAGGACTGATTTATCTAAATCTAATTCAATTCTCTCAAATCCTTTAAAATTCTCTACAATGATTTTGCTTATCATTTTTACTCCTTAGACAAGATGTTAATACCTTATCATAGAAATCAAGTTTTTTCTCAAAATTAGCAGTAATCCAGAAATTTATGCAGCATGAAGAAAGAGCTATAGATATAATTCAACTATACAAGTAATATTAAATTAGCTCAAGACACTTTAAACTCCTGTCCAAAATTCAGCTCTTCCGATGTATAGGGATAAATTAGTTTAGCTGTTACTCTCTCCCCATGGCGTATTCATTGCTCATTTTACCTACTACTTTTTCTATGTAATTTCTGGTTTCCTCAAAGGGTACATCTTTGCGGAGTTTATTATAGAGTTTCTTGCTGTCCATGGTAGAAAGGTCGTTGATCATTTTATCCCATTTTTCCTGTCCAATCTTATTCATCTTACCGGTCATAGCTTTATAAATAGTACCCGGTCCACCATTATAGCTGCAGATCATGCAATATATCTGGTTTGTCGGATTAGTAACTTTTTGCCATTTATTATCAGCCAACCAGCGGAGATAAGCAATTCCCATGTGCAGATTGATGTCTGGATTAAATAGTTCCTCCGAAGAAGGTTTCTGGTTTTTGTGAAAGATCACATTATTCATATTTATTCCGGCATATTTAGGTACGATCTGCATCATGCCATAAGCATTGCCATGGCGGTTATAGGCCTTGGGATTAAAATATGACTCTGTGTGAGCAATCGCCAGTGCCAGTCGGGGATCGATCTGATATTCCTGACAGAAGTTTTCAATTATGGGTTTATATTTTTCTGCCCGTTTGCGAATATGGTCTGGCATCAATTCCAGAGAAATTGTATATTTCATCCTGATCTGATTATCTGATCCGATAATTTCCTTCTTAACCGCCTGCTTAGCGATCTGCTCTGCCAGTTCATTAACATCCTTCTCACTGATTGCTTTGCCGGAACCAAGTGGATTTTTCACCTGATCAGCCAGAATTGGCTCTTCTGTCGCGTCTTTCTCCTGTAAAATACTCACTATCTGGTTTTTTATGATTTCCTGGGCTTTTACCTCATCTTGACCAGAAGTGCTTTCCACTACTGCATCAACTTTGATTTCCCCTGTCTCAAAGGAAACCTCACTGCGACCGGAAAAATCCTCATTATAACTAACCCAGTCTTTGGGAGTAGACTCCCTGAATTCATTCCACAATTTCTCAATATCATCCTTATATTGAATAAATAATGAATCCTGTTGATTATGATAGTTGGCAAAGGCAGTGTTCTGCTGATTGATATAATCTTCCTGCTGCTGGTTCTGCTCATTCAAATAGTCCTGATATGAGTCCTGTGCCAGGCATAAGCCTGTTAATAGTAAAATTATTAATATCCCAGATAATCTCTTCATTCTATCACCTCCTCAAAAAAATGATTATTTATTATTCATTTACGGGGAATTCCGTAATTATGCCCACAAAATATTGTAAGATCAAGGCAGCATCATAAGAGGTCAATTCTTCTGTGCCATCCACATCAGCAAAATATCGTCTGGCAGCACCCCAGGGTAGTGGAGCAGAAATTCCCGGCTCATATCCCACGCAATATCTCATGATCATAGATGCATCAAACGCCTCGATCTGCCCGTTATAATCTATATCTCCCAGCACGCTGACTGGCTCATATTCTGTAACCAAAGTCGGATCACCAATCAGTGCCATGCCATAAAACCAGCTTCTGTAGCACTGCCGATATTCTGTAGATTCGTATTCCACCATGGTATCATTCCACCATTGCCTCAAAGCTTCACCCATCACTTCCCCATTACCTAAGGGACCGTAGAAATACTCAAAATCCAGCATTGAACCAGTTTTAGTTGAGCCTATCGAAGCCAGACCATGCTCGTTTCCCAACACATAAAGACTGCCCATACTGTTTGCCTGAGTAAATCTGGCATTTGAGCAGCAGAACAGGTTATAAAATAAAGCATCTGGATTATAAGGTGCTATCTCGTTATTATGCACCAGGTAGTAATTACTGCCATTATTCTGATAAAAATAATGCGCATCTGGTCCTGAGTGAACGTGCACCTGGATCCATTCATAAGTCCCGCTCCACCTGTTTTCCCGATAATCATCTGCTGTAGTGCTGTTTACCTCAGATATCATTTCCACATTGGTATAGCATAGCTCCAGTGCCGCCTGATATTCATAATCCCAGTAAGCCCAGTCATCATCTATATATCCCAATGCCTGATCGCTGTCTTCCAGAACACCATTACGATACAGATTATTACGCTCAAACCAGTTGCGAAGGATTTCCACTTCTGCCCCGGCATAGCTCAAATTATCTGCCCGTAAACGACTTATTGCCAATTCGGCATCCAGTTCTTCTTCATGCAGATCATAAACCCCATCTCCATCAAGATCATCCCAAAGACCATCCAGGTCAGCAAAATACTGATCAATGGGAAATTCTACCCACTCTTCACCTGGTCCCTGAACATTATCTCCATCCCAATCCTCCCATAATTCAAACCAGGCAACCGGTAGATTGCCAAGTAAAAACACTCCATTGATATTATAAAAATTGTAATAATTAATGATAACATCTTTAAGGTCTTCAGCGGAAGTCCCCGCCCACTCGATCAGGATAAGATTATAGCCTTCCTGCTCAAGATCAAAATTCCACACTGCAAGCTCTGTTTCCAGACTGTCATACAAACCGCTTTCCACAAATGCCAGCCAACTGCCTCTTTCCCTACCAGTTCTATTGATCACTTCCTGATAGGATGTTTCTACCTGTACCAGATTTGAAATATAATCCTCATAAGATTCCACAGGATGTTCATCCGGCATAAGATTTCGAGTCACTGGAATATCATTTATCTGAGCATTGAGCACAAAAACGAGAAAAATCAGTAAACTGAACATTATTTTATTTTGCATTTCCTGTTCCTTATATTTTATAGCCCTATATATATTATTTCCTAAATATCTGTCAATATTTACAATTTATAGTTTTTATCCTGCTTTTCCACCCCCAAACCCTCAAAATATAGATAAATCCCTATACACCATTTCTTTAGGCATATATCCAGTATATAACTAGAACAACTTAGCACATAGTGACATTTTTATGTTAGATAGTTCTTTGTTGTTCCTCCTCAATGGCAGAAGCAGGGTGGTCTGAGGTGGATCATTGATATCAATAGAGGGATTCTTAGAGGTATTTAATTATAAATTATGCGGGAATTATATTCAGACGTAAGTAATCTGGATATAATTCCCGCAATAGGTTTATTTTGGGAAATTTAGATTTTATTCAATAATATTATTCAGTTCATTCAGGAGATATTCGCGGTCTTCCTTTTCTTCCACTTTTTCGGCTTCTTTTTTACCAAGATCAATGTATTCCTGGGCGGCAGTAACATTGCCCGTTAGCGTCTCTGCTCTGGCAAGTGCTTCATAAGCGAATCCCTTATTAAAACCCTCTAATTGATTCTTCTGGCATATATCCAAACAGGCTTGAGCATAAGTAGCAGCTTCCAAAGGATTAATTAAAATAGCATACACATGAGAGATCTGCCATTCACCAACAGCAAGATTTGAAGGGTTGCCTATGGCTTCCCAGTGTGCACGGGACGCGTGAGCATAATGGATCATCATCAGATCATCCTCGGGGGTACGGTCAGTTTTGTCGATATAGTCCCAGCACTTATTAAAATAGTCAGCAGCAAAGAAACGGTGTGCCTGCATTACTGGATCATTCTGCTCAGCATTGGCATTATTATCCGGTTCTGTTTGAGCCGGTGGTTCATCTGCCACCAGCAGGGCAGATATAAAGATAATTACAAGCAATATCACGAATTTCATATTAACCTCCTGAATCTGAGCCTAAGATAATTTTATTAATATTCCTGTCAATTTGTTAGCCTTGACTACCCATTAAGTCAGTCCCGATTCATCGGGATGAACCGTACTCTAGGAGTCCTGGACGACAGTTTATAGTGATAACGGTCGCCCCCAGAAGTCTTGTCTGGAATACCAGCCAAAACTCCTGCTAAGTGGGGTGAAATGTGGTTTATTTTAGCACGTAGTGCTTATTTATTTGTAGTAAAAACGAATCAGATTTCCACCCCCACCTTTTCCTATCAACGGCTACGCCGTTGATAGGAAAAGGTGGGAGATCGTGTTATTAACTATACTACAAATAGATATCCTCTACGAGGAAATAAAAAGAGACTAAATCAGAGCCCTTACTTAGAGGGTGGATATTCTACATGAGTGAGGAATAAGCCTTGCGGGGGGGCGGTGTAGATCAGGTTATTTGTGGGGTCACAGTCATTTATTAGTTTTGTGATTATAGCGGGATCTGATTTTGTGTGGGAGATTCTCAGGCAGGTACCTACTATTCGGCGCACCATATTATGTAAAAAGCGGTTTGCCTGGATGGTGAGGATAAGCTGGGATTCTTTTTTGTGGATTTCAAATGCTTTGATGGTGCAGCGATGATGATTCAGGTCAGGATTATGTTTGGCAAAGGCAGTGAAATCATGTTCACTGAGAAATTTGGGCAGGCAGTTTGAAATAGACTCCTGGGTGAAATTGAAGCGGGGAAAATTTACGGAAAAATGTCTCTGAAATGGTGAATAATCCAGGGCAATATGATATTGATAGGTGCGTGAAGTGGCATTATATCGGGCACTGAAATCATCTGGAACCTGCTGGCAGTTTTGTATTTTGATATCGGCAGGGACTCTGCTGTTTAATGCAGCAACGATCTGATTTGTATTCATTCTGGTATCCAGATCAAAGTGTGCATACTGGTTTTGGGCATGCACTCTGGCATCCGTTCTGCCGGAGCCGGTAACAGCTATATGGCTTCCAGCAATTTCTGAGAGTATATTTTCCAGAGAGGCTTGAACAGTTCTGCCTTGAGACTGGATTTGCCAGCCATGGAAATCAGTACCATCATAACTAAGACAAATAAGATAACGTGACATCTGGCGTCCTTTTTAATAAAAGCAGATGAAACCAGTGATCATGAGCATCACCGTTCCCGTAATATCTGCAGCCCAGGAATATTGCAATTTTATATGATTATCAGGATTTTCTATTTGCTGCCTGATGTTTTCAATGTGGTTATGGGTAAATTCCAGGCAGATCGTGATGATCTTTGAAAGGTTATTTGACTGCTTTTTAGCCTGAGCGAAACTTTCAAAGAAAATCGGGATAAAAAGCAGGGTAGCAGTAAGGAATTCTTTGAAGGGATTCATTTTTTCCGGTAGAAACGCGAAAAGCTCAGTGAGAGAGGAAGTTTTAATCAAAAAAACTGATATGAGGAGCAGAAAAGCAATTCTGGCGATAAGCAGCAGATCATTATAAAAATCATTTCTACTAAGCAGTGAAAAGATGAGGATAGCAATTATCAGGGGTAATATCCGCATCAGAGCATTGAGCCAGAATTTATAAATTTCAGGATAGAGCAGCAAATAAAGCAGTACTACAGCAAATAATAAGAGTAGTTTAATCGAGGTAGCAATTACAATGAATAAGGATAATGTCAGGCAAAAAAACCATTTGAAGAGGGGGTGTTGTTTAAATAATATATCTTTAGCCAGGATCATGGCTTTTTGGGACGCAAACTCCGCTCTGGAGCAGGTCCTGGCATAGCATTTGATTTAGTTTTATCCAGCTCTTCCAGTTCTATGATCATTTCATCATCAGTGCTGTCTTGTGCTGCTGCTTCTGCTTCAAGCTGTTCTGCTTCTTCTGCCAGTCTCTGTTCCATTTCCACCAGCGCAGGTAATCTATCCAGCTGGAGAAATTTTCCATCAAAATATAATGAATTCACAGTTTCTTTTCTTTCGTTTTGATTATCCCAGCTTAATACTTCTTCAAAATAGGGACGGGCAGCCGTTGTATCCTGATAAATAAAATATTCCATATACCCGAGTGTGAAGATAGCATCAGGATAGAATTGAGAAGTGGTATCAACAGCGATCTGCTGCAGAACGACCTGAGCAGAATCGGGTTTCTGGTCTAAAATTGATATGGCATAATTAAGATCATCACGCTGTCTTTTTGCGGCATAAGTGATAAATTCCACTTCCTTGCCCTGCATCAGCGATTCCGCACCATAAGAATATTTATTATCCGGATAGTCACTTACGAATTCCTGATAAAACTGCTCTGTTCTGCTACTGTCCTGATAAGTATTTTTCAAAAGCCACAATTTAACAAATTTCACATAAGGGATAAATTCATGGTCATAAAGTTCAATATCAGATTGCAGAACAGTAATTTCCTGCTGGAGAGTATCGCGTCTGGTGGGTAGTATAATTTCAGGTATAGTCTCTTCTGTAGCAGTGCTGTCTTCCAGGACAATAGTGAGAGAATCAGTGGGTATGATCAGAGTGTCAGCGGGAACAGATAATGAATCTACTACCTGCTCAATGCTGTCCACTACGGTTAATGTATCAAGATAATTAAGCTGATATCTGAGGGAATCAAGTCTCACTGCCATGGTGTCACGGTAATTGATAATATTATCATAAACCACCATAGCCGAATCAGGCAGCTGAAGTACTTCTAGATAATATTCTGCCAGTTTCATCTGCTCAGAGACCAATTGCTGCAATTCAATATTATCACGTGAGGTGTTATACTGCACGATCTGGCTGGCAACTGCACTATGACTGACAGCATTTTCCAAAAAGGGAGAATCTGCTTTCTGGGTGCGGACATTATTGAAATACTCAATGGCAAGCTCATAATTATTGAGAATCCTGAAATGCATCTCTCCTCGCCAGTAAGAAGCTTCAGCAGAGAGATAAGTCTTATCATTTTCATTGATCACCTGCTCAAAGATTATATCTGCCTGATCAGTATCACCCAGTTGCGCCAAAGCTCTGGCTTTTAAGATCAATAATGCTGAAATCTCCTGATCACGGTATTCCTGTTTCATCAGGGATGTCACTTGAGTCAAAACAGGTTCATATTCTTCCTGCAATAAACTATTATAAGTTATATAGTAACGGGCATTAAGCTTGTTCTTTTTGTCAGTCCGGATCTTCAGAAAATCATTGAAAATCTCACTGGAGAGTTCATAATGTTTATTTTTATGGTACAATAACCCCAAAGAGAAAAAAGCATCTTCATAAATATCACTTTTGGGGTAATTATCAATGATCTTTTTGTAATAAAATTCCGCCTGAGAATATACTTCATCTTCCAGATAATATTCAGCCAGGAGATTAGTAGCTTCCACAAGGAATTTTTTTGAAGTACCGGTAACCAGGAAATCCCGCAGTTTTTTATAAGCAGTATCTTTATCGAGTTCCCATTCACAACGGGCAATATAAATATGAGAGCGCTGGGCAAATTCGGTGTCAGGATAGAACTGGATAACCTCTTCAAATTTCTGCTTTGCCTGCAAATAGTTTTTTTGCTTGTAATAAAGGCATTGAGCGAGCATAAAAAGGGCATCATCAGACCATTTGGTGTCCTTATAATCAGTAAGAATAATGCCACACTTCTTCATTGCTTTATTATAATTCTGCACAGCATTACGGGAAGGTTTGCCATCTGCTGAAAGAGATTCATTCTGGGCAGATTTGAAATACTGCTCGGCATTGAAAAAAGTGTTGTAATATACACATCCGGTAAGCAGGAGTATCACGAATATTGCCAGTATTAGTTTTTTCATATTAATTTAATTCAAGGTTATCGTTGAGGAAGTTAATTAATTCATTATTCAATATTATCTTTTGCATGGTATCAATATCATCTTTAATATAACGGTCACCTTCGAGTCTATCGACCTTGGTGCGAATGTAGTTTTTTACCAGTTCAAGCTGTGTTGAACTTTTTACTTCACGGTCTTCTAATGCCTGAACTGCTATCATCAGTTCAATACCCAGTACCCAGGCAGTATTCTGAATAATTGTTCGGGCTTTCACTGCACCGATAGTACCCATACTTACATGATCTTCCTGATTCGCTGAAGTGGGAATTGAATCCACAGAGGCTGGATGAGCAAGAACTTTGTTTTCAGAAACTAATGCCGCAGCAGAATACTGGACGATCATGAAACCGGAATCAATACCCGGTTTATGAGCCAGAAAGGGTTTTAATCCACGACTGAGTGCTGGATTCATAATTCGCTCTACCCTTCGCTCAGACAGGTTGGCCAATTCCGCAACTGCTATCCCAAAGCTATCAGCAGCAATTGCTACCGGTTCACCATGAAAATTTCCTCCTGAGATAACTTTATCCTGATCAGGAAAGATCAAAGGATTATCCGTAGCAGAATTTATCTCCACTTCCAGCACAGAGCGTACATAAGCAAGATTTGCGCGGATACCACCATGAACCTGCGGAGTACAGCGAAGGCTATAGGCATCCTGAACATGTTCACAGTTTATATGCGTATCACGCAGAGAAGAATTTTCTAATAATTTATAAAGATTAGCAGCAGAAATTATCTGCCCCGGATGAGGACGAAGGAGATGAATATCCGGATCAAATGCTGTGGGTGAGCCTAACTGGGCATCAATACTTGCTGCGGCACTCACATCGGCTATTCGGCACATATTCTCTGCCATCAGTAGATTTAATGCCATTATCCCAGTCATTACCTGAGTGCCATTATTAAGTGCCAGACCTTCTTTTGCCTGAAGCTTCACGGGTTGTAATCCTGCTTTCTCCAAGGCTTCCGCACCGGTCATAATCTCGTTTTTATATTCAGCCCAGCCTTCTCCGATTAGAACTAATGCCAGATGTGATAGGGGAGCGAGATCTCCACTTGCACCTACAGAACCTTTTTCAGGAATTAATGGATGAATACCTCTATTCAACAATTCAAACAATAGATTTAAGGTCTCTATTCTGATACCGGAATTGCCTTTAGCCAGAACATTAAGCCTTAAAAGTGTGATAGCACGGGTTTCCGCTTGAGAGAGGTTTGATCCCAATCCTGTTGCATGCGAGCGGATCAGGTTTTCCTGTAATTGACTGGTATCTTCTTTGGATATTGTAATCGTGGCAAATTTACCAAATCCAGTGGTCAATCCATAGACTATTCTGCCTTTATCAATCACATCTTCCACATATTTTCTGCATTTGATAACTTTTAACAGTGCTTCATCAGCGAGTTGCACTTTCTCAAAATTGCAGGCTACCTGGTAAACGTCTTCCAGACTAAGACTATTTCCATCAATTGTGATCATTAATTACATATTCCTGAACTACTTAAATTTTACTGTGCAGGTAAGAAGCGGCACATGATCTGAATTTGTATCTACTCCAAATCTCACATGCTTGAGATGATTGGAAAGCCGTAGAGCATCAATCGCCCCAATAATATGATTCGCAGCGATTACTCCACCCACCAATTTCAAATAATCTTTATACAGATCAATATTACGCCGATAATCGCTGTATTCGCTTTGATTGTAATCAGAACTCCAGTTCCAGTAGTGGGCTTCATCATATACATTTGCTTCTATATATGCCTGCTGAGCCAAAGGATCATCAGGGTATTGATCAACCGCATCAGCTACTATATGGGCATTATATCCGCCAGTATTATAACCGGAACTTGAATAATTTCTCATGTCCTCATAGAACTGATTAGGGAAATGTCCTTGAGGATCAACATCGGCAAATTGCCGGGCATAATTATATGATGCCTGGGCATTATTATCAGTTTCCTGAAGATAATAAAACCGCATTGTCCAGAATGATGCCTCTGCCAGCAAAAAGCCATATCCATAATTTTTATCCAGTGATAATTGACCCCAGCCAGGCACAACTGCTGATTTAAGGAAATTTACTCCCGGATTGATAGTGCCATCTGCCTGAATAGATACTGATATAAAAATCAATATTACTACAATTATTATTTTAAAATTTATATTCATAGCCTACGATTATCCCTTTCTTTTCTAAATCCGGGTTAATATACAAATTTCCCACTCTCTGGGAATTCTTTTTCATCCTTTTGCTCGTTAAGGCAGTATCGATTATTCCCACCAGGTGATTGAGAACTACTGCGGCTACAGCCAGATTGCTGTACATTTCCAGATTTTGTTTATCAATTCTATATGATTTATAATTTTTCCAGGTTTTATCATCACCCCAGTCCCAGGATTGATCCCCAGTGATCTGGTTTGCTTCCACATAGGTATAATAAGCTTGTAGATCGTTGTAACCCAGAACAAAATAACGCCAGGCATCATGGGACATATCGGCATTATATTCATCACTTGAAATGTAATTCTGGATATTCTGGTAAATCTCTTTATCACTGCCAATGGGAATGTCTACCATGGAGTAGGCATACTGCTGATATGTATCAATTGCCCAGTCAACTTCACTATCTAACCTTAATGCAGTTCCAATTAGCAGAATTTCTGATGATATAAAAATCCCCGCCTTGGTATAAGAGCCCAGATATGCTTGACCGCTTCCTGGCACAAGGGCCGAAAACAGCATGGCTTTGACGGCAGATTTATTTTCTTCACCTAACAGATGGAAAGTTGTCAAAGCTAATAACAACAGTATTATTATGTATCTTTTCATAAGTATCCTTTTTTTTAGAAATGATAACTCAGCAGCAATCTGGGAGTAACTGTTCCGTCAGCATAAGAAGGAGCAAATTTTAAATCAACAGGATTCGAAGTAAGGTGCTCAATATTATACTTACGCGTAACTCTCACAGCATCAATAGTTGCCAGCAGATGGTTAAAGATCAAACCAAAAGAGCAGTATCTTTTTTTATCATAATTTTCTTCTGCTTCCCAGCGCATATCTATGTAATGTTGCCTCATACCGCTATATATTCCGCGTTTACTACCATATAAACTTTCGGGTCCAAGGTAATAATCAGAATCTTCATACTGAACGTCATTTCCAACCCACATCCCTTGACCATACTCATTATTTTCAATGATCCACTGAGGGTTTGTCCAAAATGTGCCGTCAATAGTTGCATATATATCTGTCCAGTCTTCCCAGCCAAAGATATATTTATCATATTTCCCGATGTCTTCATAAAAATGCTGAGTATCTTCATGATCAAGGCGGAAATGTCCACCTTCTCCTAATTCGTCTGGATCGTTGGGATCATAATCATCTGGAGCATAGAAACCATTATAACTTAAGGGGTCATCGATCAAAGATCTCTGAGCACTCCATTGATTTTCACGGCTGTAGTGCTGATCGGCATATTCTTCATACTGATCGGTGATATCATCACCTTCACTTTGAAAATAGAAATAACCATACCAGAGTCCAAATTCCAGAACTGGGAAAATGTAAGCTGTAATTGTGTTGGGGTTCGCATAAAATTGTCCAACACCAGGGACTATTGCTGAAAACAGCATGGCTTTTTGAGCACTCTTTTGACTGTATTCCACCTGAAAAATATCATTAGTGATCTCTTCTCCAAAAATCATTACTGATATCAGTAATGATAATAAAATTATTATCACTTTTGTTCTCATTATTTACCCCCCATTATTTCTTATTTTTCACTTTTCTATTCCTAATGGTACTGTCAATGATTTATTACCGCTCTTGATACGGGCATAATATACACCACTGGAAATCCCGGTTATATCGAGATCAATGTCTTGATGGGAATTATCTTCTTTTTCTTCATACTGAATTAGCACCAGATTTCCCGCGATATCATACAACTTAAGACTGATCTTTGCCTCAGCATAAAATACACGGACTTTTGCATAATCACTTTTAGCAGGATTGGGAAAGGCATAGCCCCTGAAAGTCCCTGCTTCCTGTGGTTGATCGTATCCTATTGTAGTAAATGAATTATATTCTTCATTACGATAACCTCGGTTGATCAATGGTGATTCCGAAACCTCAAATCTCCTACCCTGCCATAATGCTTTATCTCCACCAAACCAGACAAGTTCCTGTGATATTTCATCATACCAGTATTGAGAATTTTTCTGACCCGCGGCAGCTGCTGAAAGATCAAGGCGATAATCTCCGTTACCATTAACTGCAAATTTTGCGCCATTATCACGTTGCAGCCTGATCAGGTATTCTCCATTGAGCTTTAATGCCTGCAGCCAACTTCCTGACTCGATGTTTATATCTTCCAGGTAAACAGGATACCCCTGCATAAGAGTCCCTTCATTCGTGATAGCAAATAAATATTCACCTGCCGCAAACACAAGCCACGTCCTGCCATTTTCTTCAAGTGGTGATAATAATATCTGGCTGGGTGCGGTGTCACAATAATCACTGGCTGTGAATATTAATTTCTTTTCATCACCGGCAAATCTCCAGATCTCACCATTGGAAACTGCCTGGAAACAGTACTCATTATTACCTGACAGTGTTTTCAATACAACAGGATAATAATCAACATCGCTGTGACCAAGTTCAAATTTATTAATGATCTGTTTCTCTAAAGGATCAATGAACCAGATACCATCCCGATTGGCAGCTATCAAATGCTGCTGGTCATAGCTTATTTTTGCTCCCGGCACGTCTAATTCTTCATCACCAATGATCAATCTATCTGTCAGCGGATAAACATTGATCACTTCATCCAGCCTGATATACATCGGAAGATCACTCAGTGGAGATGGGTATATTTCCTGAGAAATCGTTACCCCATCCAGAATTGTCAGTACACTATCAGAAGCTATCAATATTTCTTCTTCAGCATCAGCATCAGTATCCATACTAAGGATCGGCTGATCCGGCCGATATTCAAAAGGGATCTGCACCTCCAGATAATTATCCCAGCTATCTCCCACCAGGGTCATCATCTCTATCTTATCTGAAGTAACTATCGCCAGCGATGGCAATCCCAATACATCTGTCACATTAGATAATCCCTGTATCTCTTCATACTCTGCCAAAACCTGAATATCATCAAATAGATGACTACCCCAGCTAAATGACATACTCCTCTCAACATCTACATCAATCGAATATGAACTGATATCCCGGAATCCAAACATAAATGGATCACCATCATTAGTCTCCAGACGCGGGAAAGAAGAACCATTGAATTCCACGGTATGAATAAATCTATCTTCATTTACCGGCTGATAACCAGGTACCATACCTGAATCATCCCAGCCCAGGAAATTTCCATTTTCTGAGAAAAGCGGATTATATAAATAGAATGGATCATAAGCCGAACCCATGATATTATAGCCGTCATTATAATTGCCAATATCATCAAAACCATCTGCTTCTATAATTTTGATACCACGCTTTGAATGCAAGGCATTAACGGTGTTCTGATCATAATTGCTATAAAATACTCCATCTTCCCAATCTCCAGTCTCAAAAATGATCTCATCATCTATATGCCAGATAACCAGTCCACCACCATAATTATAGATCTTATTATCTATTTCATTTTCATTCTGCCAACCCGGAATGAAAAGATCATATTCCCAGTTAGGATAGTCGCGAGGGTCATCTGCCGGAAAAGTGGGATAAAGCAGTATCCGATATTTTCTATCATTAGGATTATCAGATTGTGGTAGTGCTCCCTTAAAACTTAGTCCACTATCGCCATCAGGATCAACCTGACGGTTCTCTACTAATAGATATTCTGTATCAGTCAGTGGTATTTTAATGAAATAGGGATTGCCTGAATTGATACCACTTAATAATTTCTCTGCCGGATCGACACCGATTGGTTCACTCCAGTCAAGTTCATCAATATCCTTCAGCATCCCATGTTCGCGGAAATAATCTTCCCAGGCAAGTATCCTGTGCCAAGCACTGGGTAGAGTTGGTAAGCCACCTTCAATAGTGATCAGTTCACCATCAATCTCATCTACTATCAAATCTCCCATACCACCGGAATCCATAATATCAAACCAGCCTACCTGTGGAGAACCGGTCAATGTACTGTAAAGATCTATAAATCCCAGTGAATGACCAAATTCATGGGCAGTAACCGCCGTGGTCACACCGTATTGTCCATCTTGACTGATAGTCTCAGGCACATTGCAGGCATGATCGATCACTATTCCATCATCAACTATTGCTTCTTTTCCATCACCTACATTGATAAAAAATGATGGTATATCACTGCGGGAATCACCGGCAATATCATGCTGAGAATCCGAGCCGGCATGGATTATCATAAAATGACCATACTGGGAAAAATCCACGTTATCATCATCATCAACCCGTTCAAACACATCTTTAAAATATTCCTCAAAGCGGCTTATCATGGTTGCGGTATCTACTCCGATTGGATTGTAATAACTCATCTCATGCGGTAATGTATAGGCAAAAATTACTGTATCGGCTTCAGTATAATCATGCTGGGGATAAACATCATAATCGAGTTCAAATGCTCCCAGACTGGCTGCTTCATAATAGTAACGCACACTTTCCATCACATATCCAAAATATTCCTGATCATGTGGAGCTTTCCCCAGATCAATCGGATAATCATCATCAGAGAAGATAAATTTTCCATTGCCGGTTGTTGTGGAATCGCTATCTTCTACAAAATCTATTAGCATCACCAGCAAGCGGTTATCTACTACCCGGTTTTGCTCTGAAAGTTCCCTGCGGTCTATTGATTTGCTGAAATACTGCTCGAGAGGATGTATATCCTGACGAGTAGGATTTGGTGCTACAGCCTTCTGTAATTCGATCTTTCCACCAAATAGAAATATCGGTAATAACAGAAGGAAAATATATATTCGCTTCTGCAGATTCATAGACTAACTAAAAGGATACTTTAATAGAGAATGTGCGATTGAAGTCCTGAAGGTCTCCCCCAGGTTGCATTGCAAAATCTACATCAACCCTGAATTTATCCTGCTCATAAAAGAGTCCAGCACCATAGGATATACCTTCAATCTCACCTACACGATCATATATATATCCCAATCGCAAACTCAAAAGGTTAAGATATGAAAACTCTCCTCCGGTACCCCAGATAATATCTGCCCATTCTTCATCAAGAGGTTGATCTACCCAGTCTCTATAAATCCTTTCATACCAGACGTGATCGCGATTAGCTAATAATTTATTCATATCAGCATTAAAGGTTAATCTTGATATCTCTGTTTCCCACATCTGCCAGGAAAAACCCATTCGCCAGTTCAAAGGTATCGGATCTGATTGCTCTTCATTTATATAAACTATGTTTGGACCAAGATTCTGGATATTAAGCCCTAAACTCATACTGGAACCGGGAAGATCAGGAATATTAGGAAGTGATAAGTCGCGAATTAATAGTAAGTTAGGGAAAAATACATAAAAGATATCACTTAAAGACCATGGAAGATCTTTTAAATTTATGCCAAAATCAAAGGCAAATGTACTTCCCTGTCCCTTCAAACCTTCCTCTGTAGCTCCTGTACCTTCAGGTGCCAGATCAGAATGGATAAATTTGAATGCGCCTCCAACTCCTAGATATTTGTTCAACTGATAACCGTAAGTTATTGAAGGTGCCACTTCCCATGAAGAAAAAGACTTCAGGAAATTTGCATCTTCATCATAAGCATCCTGCTCACCATAAGTGAGGAACATCACATTAAAGCCAATGTTACCTGTATCTTCCAGATAGGTGTTGAACCCGAAATATTCATAATAAATGTCATCAAAAACATCACCCAGCCAGTTTGAATGCATTAATGCAAACTGGGTTGATCGGTTAAATGCCATTGCTCCGGTATTCCAATATCCGGCAAAAGCATCATCCACTTGTGCCACGTATGCTTGACCCATACCGCCAGAACGAGATCCCGGTTCCATTAATAGATATACCAATCCAGCTTCTGATACTGCATATGAAAATACTGGTATAAGTAATAATATCACCAGGGCAATTAAAATTAAGCTCTGTTTCATGTTAATCCTCCGAATAAATTTCAAAAATTTTGAATATGAAAAAAGTAATAGTCAAGCGACCATAACAATTCAGTATTAAGACCCTCCATTATGGGCTTTATTTTATTTCTTTCTATTGGTGCCGAAGGCCGGACTCGAACCGGCACAAGCGTAAGCTCGGAGGATTTTGAGTCCACTGCGTCTACCAGTTTCACCACTTCGGCACACTCAAATACTTCTGAACTTAATTGCTTTCCACCAATTCCAATGTCAAGCTTTTTCTCTTTCATTACCATCTTTTAAACTTCTTCTCTCACCTTTTCTGCTTTCTGCTGCAGATAATATAATCTGTTTTTCTCTTTTGCAGATTTTTTCCATTTCACCTTTCTCACTGATCTCTACATCAATGATTCACCTTTTCTCTTAACCTTCTATTTGTCAACATATTATCTCTGATCACATATTTCTCAGCCTCTTGGAAATTATCAGGAGGAACAACGAAGCACATACTGACATTTATTTATGGGGCGTGTTTTGTTGTTCTTCTCACTCACTGATCTATAGGTGAGTTTGATTAGATAAGTGGTTATATTATAGGTCATATAGGACGTATAAAACCTATAAAAAAGAACCGCCCATTAAGAGCGGATCTTTTAATTATTTACATATAATAAAAACCCTTCGAATGAAGAGCTTTTACATTATACAAAAAATCTTTATTTCTTAATAAAATACTCGATTCCTGCTCCAAAATTGAGCCTTGACTCTTCATTTGTCCCGGATATATCTCCACCATAGTCTCCAATACCCATAGTATAATTGACATCAAGATTAAGATATACAACATTTTTTACTAAAGGAACTAAATATCCAGCACCTAATTGTACAAAATTCTGTGAAAGTTTAAATCCACCACCACTATACGTTTGTACCATAACCTTAAATCCAGAATAGAATATGTCACCAATAAAGTAACGACTCCCAATATCAAATATCAATGAAGTCTCACTACCATCATAATCCGCAACTGATAAATCAAATCCGATATCAAGAGCGATATTATCTCTAACAAAATAACCTGCTTGTGAAGAGAACAAAAATATTGTATAAGCATCAGCATCTGAATTAGCTTTTATACTTGAATAACTTACGTTTCCGCCGACATTGACAGTTCCCTTTTCAAATGCATAAGCACTTGCTGTTAAAAATAATAATAATCCAAAAATGATCAGCTTTCTCATATGCACCTCCTATATTTGGATTTCTTTTAAAGAAAATGCTTATATCTGTCAACTAAAATATTAGATCACGCATCCCCCCCCCCTTTTTTAATTATCATTTAACACCAGCCTATACTGTAGCTTTTCCAGATAATATTTCTTGTACTTACCCTTATGTCTATTTCTTGGTCTAACTAAGAATCCCCTAAAAAGTTCTGATACGATATTCGATAACCTATATGCCAAATTTTTATTCAATTCTTTTGCCAAATTCCTGTATATCATTTTATTACTTAAGTTTTGTACCAGATATATTATTATTTCTATCATAAAATTCATCTTCGTAGTTAAATGATCTACATTTCTATTTTTGCTTCTAATTTCATAATTCACTATGTTAAATATGGTTAATTGAGGTGTATTTGTAATTTTTGGGGGGGGGGATACGTGAAGAAAGTGTAAATCTATCTTCTTTATTCCAACACTTTAATTTATCATCTATTTTAACAAAGTGTAGTATTAGTAGAAGTCGAGAGGTGCCAGTTCCGGAAAATTATCAGGAGGAACAACAAAGCACATATTGACATTTTTTTGTTAGATTATGCTAAGTTGTTCTGCCTGCTGATTGCAAGCTGATTTCAGGTAGCTCTAACCTAATGCTGATTAGTAAATTTCAGGATAAAATCAGAACACTGAATTTACTTGACTACTTAAACATAATCTTAAGAAAATACGATAGAGGTGAAAAGTGGATTTATTTTCAACTGAGATCAAATTCTTAAAAGGTGTTGGTGAGCACCGGGCAAAACTATTGAATAAACTGGGTGTTTTTACACTCAATGATCTGCTGGAATTTTTCCCGCGGGATTATATTCAACGTGATGCCAAAAGCTCCATTGCTGACCTGGAAATTGGCAGACGGTCATCACTGACAGCCGAGATCGTGAGCATTCGCGAAACTCAGCGAGGCAGACAGAGGCAATTAAATGTAGTGCTTTCTGACGGTGAATACAACCTTTTATGTACCTGGTTCAGATATGGCACCTGGCTCACTGATATGCTCCAGCAGGGGCAAAAAGTGTGGGTATCCGGCATGATCACCTCATTCAGAGACCAGTTTCAGATCATTCATCCTGAACTGGAAGTGCTCGATAAAGGGGAGGATACAACTAATTTCTGGCATTCCCGCTCCGTTTTACCGGTTTATCCACTTACAGACAAACTGAAAATCGGACAGTTGCGATACATGATCTATAACCTATTCAGGCTTTATGCCAAGGATATTGAAGAGACCCTTTCCCAAGGATTACTGGAAAAATTTGGCTGGGAACCACGTAGCATCAGCCTGCAGAAAATCCATTTTTCTAACCAGCCGGCTGTAGTTGCAGGTATAAAACAACGCTATTCTTTCGAAGAGCTTTTTTATAATCAGTTGATGCTGGCAAAGGTACGAAGGGGACACGAGAAAGAGAAAAATGGTAGAGCTTTTGAATTAAAAAGGACTTATACCACTCGATTAAAGAATTCATTGCAATTCAAGTTAACCCCTGCCCAAAAGAAAGTGATCAGAGAAATTGTGGAGGATATGACTTCCGTTTATCAGATGAACCGCCTGCTGCAGGGTGATGTGGGCTCCGGCAAGACAATCGTGACGCTTTTTGCCATGCTGCTGGCAGTGGAAAACGGCTGTCAGGCTGTTATTATGGCACCGACCGAGATATTGGCTGAGCAGCATTTTTTGAGTTTTACAAATTATCTGGCTGATATGGATATTCGAGTAGCCCTCTTAAAAGGTGGCAATTATAAAGGCAAAAAGAAAACTAAGGAAGAGATCAAAAGTGGCAATATCCAGATTATAGTAGGCACGCATGCGCTTTTGCAGAAGGATGTGGAATTTCATAAAATTGGCTTTGTGGCTGTGGATGAGCAGCACCGTTTTGGCGTAATGCAAAGGTCATTGATACCCTCAAAAGGTGATAATCCAGACCTTTTATATATGTCAGCAACTCCTATTCCCCGCTCACTGGCACTTACCGTTTATGGTGATCTTACAGTTAGTGTGATTGATGAAATGCCGCCGGGACGCAAGCAAATAACCACCATCTGGAAAGGTGAAGGCAGAAGAATAGATGCCTATAATCATGCAATCGCAGAAGTACGTGAAGGCAGACAGATCTATATTGTGTGTCCCTTGATCGAGGAATCAGAGAAATCTGACCTGCTGGCAGCAGAAACGCTGTATGAAGATATAAGGTCAACTTTGATGACTGAATGCCGGGCAGAAATATTACATGGCAGGATGAAAAATAAAGATAAAGATGAAATCATGTCGCGCTTTAAGAACCATGAATTTGATGTGCTGGTTTCCACTACAGTGATTGAAGTAGGAATTGATATACCAAATGCCTCAGTGATGATCATTGAGCATGCAGAACGCTTTGGACTGGCACAATTGCATCAGTTGCGCGGCAGAGTGGGCAGAGGAAGTGCAGCATCATTCTGCTACCTGGTTGCTTATTATCCGCTCTCAAAGGAAGGTTCTGAAAGACTGCGGACAATGGTGGAAACTAATGACGGCTTTTTGATTGCAGAAAAGGACCTGGAACTCCGCGGTCCCGGAGAGTTTTTTGGGACTGCTCAAAGTGGAATGAATATCTTTCGTCATGCCAATATCGTGCGTGACAGACAGCTTTTGATCCATGCCCGTGCTGTAGCTGGCTGGGTGCTTGATATTGATCCAGAGCTGGATAGCGATGAAAATAAGATAATTAAAAAAACTTATGAAAGGCTGTATTCCGAACGGGAGAAACTCTTTAACTTCTAAATAACCGAGGTGGATCAATGATGAAAAAGCTATGGTTTGTGTTATTTCTGATTGGGCTTTGCAGTATTATATCAGGACAGGATATATTTATTGATGAGATGCCGGAATTTCAGTCGGATCAGGATATGTATGGTCATGTGACGGGTATTACGGTGCCCGAAATGTATGCAGTGCATGTATTTCTATTTTATGGCGGATGGTGGTACCCCAAGCCGTCAGCATCGAGTTATTGCTTGATAAGTGATAATCTCACCTGGACTTGTGATGTGACCGGGGGAGGATATGATACGGAAGCAACTCGTTATTTTGCTTTTTTGACCCCCGTTGACTACGTTCCACCGCAATCTGGAGGAGAATGGGGACAGTGGCATGAATTTCTGCCAGATGAATTTGCTGACTTTCCCTATACCTTTACTGATCGATTACCCGGAAATCGTGAGATAAGTTTTGGTGATCTGGATTGGATCTGCAAAACTTTCACAGCTCAGGCAGGACCTGGTAACAATTATTTTTCTGATGCTTTAAATATGGTTTTTGTGGATGACAATGATGATCTGCATTTGAATATTATCGATGATGGTGATTTCTGGCATTGCAGTGAGATAGTGTGTGAAGAAAAACTGGGTTACGGGACATATATCTTTACTCTGGCTGATGGATTCCCTGATTTCCCTTTAGAAGCAGTATTGGGACTCTTTTCCTGGGATGAAGCGATTACTTTTAATCCTAATATAGATAATATTTACCACGAGATCGATGTAGAATTATCTTATTGGGGTGATTCCAATACCCCCTTTGCTCAATATGTGGTTCAGCCCTGGTATGAAAATGATAACCGGTATCAATTTGACTACTATCCAGAGGGAGAAGTTTCCTGTGCCTTTAACTGGAGTGAAGACCAGTTGAATTTTGTTACCTGGTCTGGTGATGCGGGTGATTATCCACCTGATGAAGCAGACATCATCGAAGCCTGGGAATATTCTGGAAATGACATTCCTCCTGCGGGAAATGCCCGGGCAAGATTGAATTTATGGTTACTTCCTGATGCTGATATAGGTGAAAATCTGGAAGTGGTGATCAGCGATTTTGTCTTTTATCCTCCCCCAGTAACGGTCAGCAAAGAATTTACATCCGGCTGGAACTGGTTTGCGCTCAATGTGAGGGGGGATGATATGTCCACTAATGCAGTTCTGGCTTCCATAGGTAATAATGCCTCAAATTTAAAAAGTCAAACTCAAAGCTCTATTTATTATGAGGGCACGGGTTGGTTTGGATCATTGACTCATATTGATAATGTCTCCTTATACAAACTGGAGGTTGAAAATCCGTCCACTCTGGAATATTCTGGAGTTCCTGTAAATGTGAGGTTAAATACTTATGAGCTAACCGATGGCTGGAACTGGATATCTTTTGCACCTCAGGAAGCTCAGGAGATCAATTATGCCTTAGCTGATCTGGAAAATGGAGCTGCGATCAAAAGCCAGGTTGAAAGCGCAATTTATTATGAGGGTGTGGGCTGGTATGGCTCTATGACAATGCTGGAACCTTTGCAGGGTTATCTGATTAATATGAATGCACCAGAGCAATTCAACTTTCCTGAACCTGTTGCTGATTCAGGCAATGTGGCAATTGATCATATAGAAATACCTGAACCTGATGACGAAGATAACGGCAATATTGCTGAACTTGACAAATTATCCTGCTTCCCCAATCCCTTTAACCCAGCCACAACCATATCGTTTTCAATTCCTGTTGATTGTAACGTGGAGCTGGCTATCTATAACATTAAAGGACAAAGGATTAAGAAGCTGAGATCTAGTATAATGGAGCAGGGCGATCATTCAGTGATCTGGGATGGCAATGACGAAAATGGTAAGCGTGCAGGCTCAGGAATATATTTTTATCAACTGGCGATCAATGGCAAAACTGAAGCCGTAAATAAATGCCTGCTGCTGAAGTAATGATCTGGATAGATAAGGCAAGAATATCTGCTACTCTGGCAATAGTAGTTTTGCATTCTGCAATTTTGGTGCAGTCTGCAAACATGATCGGCTCAGAATACTGGTGGTCAGGAAATATTTATAACTCTCTGGTAAGATGGGCAATTCCTGTATTTGTGATGATCAGTGGTGCTTTACTGCTTGATCCAGGTAAAAATGAACCCTTTCGATTGTTTTATAGAAAAAGGTTTGCAAGGATATTTATACCCCTTCTTGCCTGGTCTGCTATCTATCTTTGTCTGGATTATTTTTATGCTGCTACTTACGGAATTCAAACATCAAAACAGCAAATATTTCTTAACCTGCTGGAAGGAAAACCACATTTCCACCTCTGGTTCTTATACATGATCATCGGTTTGTATTTATTTACCCCATTTTTCAGACTGATAATCAAGAATTCTTCTCACAAAGAACTTCAAATTTTAGTACTGATTATGTTCTTGATCAGCACTTTCAGTTTTTTATATACAGAACTTCTTCCCGGGATACCTCCATTATTTATCACTAAATTTATCCCATTTATTCCCTACTATTTTCTGGGTTACCTGATCAGAAGCACTCAATATAAACCCTCAAAGATCACCTTACTTGCTATTTTCTTTTGCAGCGGGGTTATAATTGCTACGGGCTATTATTTTAGTGCGCAAATACGGCATGCTTCATCAGGGATATACTTCCAGGGATATTTTAGTTTTGCTGTGGTCATTATGGCTGCCTGTATTATGATGTGGTTTAAATATTATCATATAAAGGTTTTCAATTCACCGAATATCCACCAGATTGCGAGCCTTACACTAGGAGTTTATCTCATCCATCCGATTTTCCTGAAACTTATTAATCTCAAGGGATTGGGTGTATCAATAATGAATCCTGCTTTTTCAATACCACTCACTGCCATCGCTGTATTTTGCCTTTCCCTGGCATCCTCCTGGCTGATCAAGCAGATCCCTGTTCTCAAGAGAATAATTTAATGCGAAGATATTCTCTGATATTTAAAGCAAAAAATATGTACTACCGATTCCTTATCTGTTACCCAAAATACTGTTTACTTCGTCAGTGGCGGCTTCTATCTGAGATGCGGTCAGTTGTTCTGCTGCCAGGCTTAGATTTGCTTCTGCTGACTCGTACAATCCTCCTGAAGCGAAATTGCAGGTTAACAAGTAGTATTTATATGCCTCTTGAAAATCCTGCTCTACTCCATTTCCATCTTCATAACATATTGCCAGACTGTAAAGAGCATCGGGATGTCCCTGATCTCCTGCCAATTTGTACCACTTAAATGCTTCTGCGGCATCTCTCGCAACTAATTCGCCAAAATCGTAACAATCTCCCACAATGAACTGAGCATCGACATCTCCCTGTTCTGCCGCCCTTGTGTACTATTTAAGAGCTGCTTCATCATCCTGATCCACACCATTTCCATCTTCATAACATATTGCCAGATTATATTGGGCTTCCATCTTCCCCTGCTCTGCTGCCATTGTGTACCATTTAACTGCTTGCACGTTATTATGAAGTACATTTTCTCCAAAATCGTAAAGACAAGCTAACCGAAATTGTGCTTCCATGTGACCCTGCTGTGCTGCTGTATTATACCAGCTCATGGCTTTAGCACCATTCTTTTCGGTTCCGAATCCTTCTTCATAGCATCTTCCCGTGTTATATTGAGCTTCAATATCACCTGATAAAGCAAGTTTTTCGACCTTTTTGAAGAGTTCCTGATCATCTAATTCTTCTGATACCAGGGGTATTATCAAAAGCAAAAATAAAATAAGGGATAATATCATCTTTATTTTCATGGATACACCTCCTTAAGGTCTAATTTAAAATAAATAATGAATCATATTCAGGTCAAGGGAATTATTTACTAGACTGGATTATGGACGTGATGGACTTAATGGATAATATGGACAGAATGGGAAATCAACTGTCGCCAGAAGCATTGTCCGGGGTACTGTGCAAAACTCCTGCTTAGTAAGGTTGAATAAATGTTGACAAGAAAATGGAGATTGTGAACAAATGAACTATGATATGATGAATAACAAAATGAATAGGAGGAACATTATGCCCAGAAATATCATTATTATTATAATTATAATACTTTGTGTTACTTTATTCTTAGAAGCTGAGCCGACTTTTTTTAACAGCTATCCGTATCGTGATCTTTTTGAAGAATATTTTGCTTATTCCTATCGTGACGGGAGTTGCAATGTGATACCAGCAATTGGTGGAGGCTTTTTATTAAATGCTTATGTAACACCTGGCTATGAGTTTTATTCAGAACCACAGAGTATGTTCTGGAAAATATCGGAAGAAGGTGAAATGGAATGGCGGGTTCAGGATGCTTCAATATTCAGTAATTATTTCGGTTCATTAGTATCTAACGAAGTGGACAGGTATTATGCTATAGGAGGAAGAGGAGGCGGATACACCTTCCCGAGAGTGCTCTATATTCTTGATGAGAATTGTGGTTTGATTTCAACACATAATTATTGGGATATTGATTCACTACGTGTTACAATAAATTCCATGCAGATAATAGAAGATGGCTTGATAATGGCAGGTATGGCAGATAATTATCCCTCACCTTCTATAATGAAAACAGATTTTGATGGTAATATCATCTGGTATAAATGTGGCTATGACCTGATGATAAATGGAGAATATCCACCTGAAATGAATACAATAATTCAAACATCAGATGGTGGATTTTTGACATGCGGCTTCAAGACATATAATCCCTTTTGGGGAACATTGATGAAATTTAATTCAGAAGGAGACACTCTATGGACAAAAACGCGAGAAAACGCAATGTTTTCAAGTCTGCTAGAGTATGATGAAGATACTTTATTTACTTTCTCTTGGCAATCGGATTATGTACGAGGTCGAGGTTTTTTGTTAAAGTATAATATTTCTGGAATGCTGTTAGAAGAATATGATATTTTGACACCATTTTATGATCAATCAAATACATCAAGACTTCTTAAACTTAACGACAGTAATATATTAATAACTTTCAACGCAGAAGAAGGAGAAATTCATAAAGTAACATTTGATGGAGAAGTATTGTGGAGCAGGAATTATCTGGAAAATAGTCCTGCCTATCCTGATTGGATTGGCAAGGAAGATAAGAAAGGCTTTGAACATATAAACGGAGATATTATTTATTGCGGAACAACGGACAGACAATGTCTCTTTCCTGAATTTGTTTTACTAAGAGTTGATGAAGAAGGAAATTTGATAGTAGATAATAATGAATTACCCGGTATTAAACAAAGACTAAGTAATTATCCTAATCCTTTCAATCCAATAACCACAATTAAGTATGAAATAGATAGCAATTTAGAAAACACAATTATTGAAATATCAAATATTAAAGGGCAAAAAGTTAGAGAATTAAAAATAGCACACGAAGGAGTAATAAACGGTAAATCAGGAGAAATCATTTGGGATGGGAAAAATCAAGCAGGTGCATTAGTTGGCAGCGGGGTATATTATTACCAACTGATGACAAACGGAGAAAAAAAAGCAGCAAATAAAATGCTGTTAATTAAATAGGAGGAAAAAATGAAAGCAAAAAAGTCTTTGCTTGTAGTAATCTGTTGTGTAATTACTTTTACACTAACAGCCGTTGATCAGACATTTACTATCTCATCTTCGACATTACAAGGTATTAGGAATGTATGTTTAGCAGATCCATCCGAAACTGAAGATCCGTTAATTTGGTTGTATTATCAAGAAACAAGAGAAACACGAGAGTTAACACCTGAAGAAATTGAGGAATTAGGTGATCGTTATTATGCAGATCCTTTCGATCTATTGTACAATTGCAGGAAAGCATATAATGGATTAATTCATAATAATGTAGATTTTATGAATGAGGTTATATTCTTTTTATTAGTAGAGTCAGAGGATTCATTTGACTGGGAAGGATTTGAACTGGCTATATATAATCCTGATGGACCTCAAGCAGATGATTTTTATGCGAGAGCCCTGGATATGTCTTATGGTCTCAATTTTATCGCATTCATGTGTGATATGGCATATTATTATATGAGCCCTGGACAGCAAGCTTTATTACAAGCCAAATTAGATGATCTGATAGATTGGGCAATAGATGATATCTATAATAGTGATCTTTGGACTACTAATCCAGGTTATTGTTATGATTATTATAGTCGCTTACCTGAAATAGGAGCATCCAGTTTTCGTTTGATAAATCTGAGTGGTCTGGGATATTGCTGTCTTGTAGCGGGGGAAGATTTAACACCGGGAACCAGATTAAAAGATTTTGTGATGGAGCAGTTTTTCTCAACAGATTTTTATCCTGAAGGAACAGATTTACATGGCTATCAGGATTATGGCGTAACAAATTCCGGTATGTATATTGGTGGATATACTTACGCTAATCGAGCAATATATCTTACTCCCTTATTTTTTACAGCATTAAAAAGGGTAACTGAATTTAATATGTGGGATACGGATTTTATGAATGGTTGGATGACTCAGATAATGATGCGTAATGATCCACAGTTTTGTCATATAACCCAGGAAGATGATTTCAGGCATAGAAGTGCAGGAGCAGATGAATATCCACCTAATGATAACAATAATATCGAAAAGGGATTATTACCGTATTATTATAACAATACTAATAATCTTGAATTAAGAAAGTCTATCAGGTGGTATGTTCACAGGGCAAAAGAAAATAATAATGGAGACTATCCATTAGAGACAAATGAAGCTAATACAGAAAGTTTTGATGTTGTTATGTGTTATGATCCAGAGTCAGTTAGTTCAATGCCTATCACAACAGATAATTATTTTCCTTCATATCTGGAAACCGGTTCATATTCAGATGGGGAGTTGACAATATTGCGTCCTCAGGCAACTGCTAATAATATAATTACAATCAATGATGACAAAGTACTTGATGTACCTTGGATGTCTATAAATCATGAGAATTCTTTTGATCATAATCATTGGAATAGCGATAAAACCCACTTCCAATTATTCTATAAAGGGGAGTATCTTATTATTGATTTAGGATATAAAACCTGGTATAATACTTTAGAGCATAATGGTATTTCCTATAGTCAGTGGGGTAGAACAATGGAATGGTTTGAATCTCCCTATGCTCATAATTTGATTATAATTAATCCAGATAGTACTGATATTGAAGGGAGTACTTATGTAGGTGAATTCTCAGATTTAACTGAATGGTGTTACTATTCGGCAGAAGAAATCTTTGCACATCCAATTCAAGATCTGAATAAAAAAGATCCGATATCACATCTTAACAGGTTTGAATACCACACCGTTAACGATATTCCGAATCCAGCTCAAAAAGAATTTTTGATCACAAATGATGAAATCCAACACTTAAAAGTTAGTGTGAATTACGATAATAAAAAACCCGATATGTACGGTACAGAACACCCTTGCATAGTTTCAAGGGGTTTTTACATGATTGATGATCACTATTACATCATTTATGACCGAGTAGATAATACTGAAGGCGAAGAAAACAATTACAGAAACCAGATACATTTCAATCCAGTGTCTGAAGAAACATTTGATAATGATCATGAATCTCATTTCTGTTCTTCTGTAAATAATATATTTTTACATGGGGTAATGGGAGCTGTGAATAATTTCCATACTAATTATGAAGACAAAGATATTAATTATGGTGCATATTATAATGGTTTACCAACCGGTTGGGATGGTGATGATACGAGTCACAGCCGATTGAGAATTACAACAAAAAATATGATCAATGAACAATTCATTACTCTATTGATTCCATCAGAAGATATTGCAGATCCGATAGAACTCATTGCTGATCATAGTTATGGATACGGTGTGCGATATGATCTGGATACAAGCGATGATTATGATACTTACGCAGCAGTTTATTCTGGTGACTCACAATTTGAGTTTACACAGATAAGTTTACAGTTTGTAACATCGGCTGATTTCTTTTTAGTGGAAGCAAATTCAAGCTTTACTGATATCAGAAAACTGATCATTAATGGAGATAACTATATCAGGGCACGAGATCAATTATCACGGTTTACTGCTGTAGAACTATATGATTCTGACTATGAAGCGGAAGAAGTAATGGCAGAATGGGATAATGGGGAGTTATATGTAACCCATAAAACCGAAGAAAATGACAGAACGCAATATAGAATATTGCGTTGCGGAGTGGAACCTGAGAATTTGCATTCTAAGACCGAATTCGGAACATATCAGCCGGGAACAGAACCTGGTGGGGAACGTGGTACTATCGAAGATAACATATCTTATCTGGCTTATGATGATGAATATTTTTATGTTAATTATGATTATTCAGATCTGGTTGCAGGAAACATGCTTACGGAGGATTTAACTATACATAGCGGGGTATTTAATGGGATTATCATTCAGGATATAGTTCAATTTGGTTGCGGCGAGATAATATTAAAGGATGAGATTTATGTTCCGACAGGAGCAGAAATTATATTCCTGGCAAGTGCTCATCCAGAATTAGCAGAGGATTTTCATCTGATCGTAGATGGAGTATTAACTGCAATAGGTAATGAAGAAAACGTGATTGTATTTGATAAATATCTGACTAATAACTGGAATAAGATCGAGATTACTGAAATAGGATCAGCCGAATTGGAATATTGTGAATTTCAGAATGCTGAATTCCCTTTGAACAGTAAGGGAGAAATCATAGTTGATAATTGTGAATTTCTGTATAATGATCGGGGTATATATCTGGAAAAACCTGAAAGATACCAGATTAATAACTCTTATATTCATAATTGTGGATTATTTGGAATTTTATTGATGAACAGTCATGAACCGATTTATCGTTCAGAGATCAAGTATAGTAAATTTACCGGGAATGATTATGGATTATGGTTTTATAACGCTTCTGCAGTTGTTCTGAATGATACCATTTATGCTAATAAATATGCCGGTATTCTTGCAAATCGAGGATCAAATCCGGTTGTTACAAAATCAACGATCAGTTATACCCATTACGATGGCACTGATTATCCTGAGATAAAGATCAGCGGAACATCATATCCGGTAGTAGATAAAAGATGTAACGATATAATATTCGGTAACAGCTACTCATTTTATAATCAAGATGCAGTAACGCTGGAATATTACTGCCGTGATTTATGGTGGGGTACAACAATTGAGAATGATGTAGAAGATTCATTTTTTCCTGCTAACTGGCAGGTAAACTATCTTCCAGTACACACATCTCCCTGGGTAGGTTATGATCCATTGGCAGGAGACGGATTGTTTAGCCTGGGTCTGATTGCAGAATCAGAGGGTGATTATGAGACAGCCAAAGATTACTATATGCAAAGCATAGCTGAAAATCCAGATGATATAGAGGCAATTTGGTCTGCGAACAGGTTAATAAACTGTCTTGATACTGAGTCTGAATATATCGAATTACAGGATTATTTTTCTGAGCTTTCCGCTCAGTATCCTGAAACTAAATTATCAGAAACAATCAATCTGGAAAATACATTTTGCAATAGACTTATGGGAGATTATCAGTCTGCAATAACTGAGTATGAAGTTTTGCTGGATGATGAATTGACTTTCATTGATTCTATTTATACTGAGCTTGATATTGTATATACCTATCTGGAAGCATCATCTGGAGGAACAAGGGCTGCTATCAATTTTACTAATTTAGAAAGACAATTGAACAGTATTGAGCAGGCAAAGGAAAAAGAGCAGAGTCTATGGAGTTTACTAAATAACCAGTCGAAAGACGGGGGCATATATTCACCCGAAGTAACGGGAATTGAACTCTTTCAAAATTTCCCTAATCCTTTTAATCCAACTACAACAATATCATTTTCATTACCTGAGAATAGTGTAATTGAGTTTAGCATTTATAATATCAAAGGGCAAAAAGTGAAAAAACTTCTAAGCGGTGATTTCGATAAAGGAATTCATTCTGTTATCTGGAATGGAGAAGAAGAAAACGGGAAATTAGCAGGTTCCGGAGTATATTTCTACAGGCTTAATGTAGATGGCAAAACGGAAGCAGTGAAAAGATGTTTATTGTTGAAATAAAGACGTAGATGTTTTGAGTGATGTATTATCCTAAATGATATTTCATAAAATTCTTATTAGCCATCTGAATATTCAGGTGGCTAATAATTTTGAAAGTAATCTTTTAGCATTTAGACCAGCCGCAATTGGGGCAGGTGAGGCATCCTTCCACGTGTTGGATGGTGCTGCCGCATTCGGGGCAGGTTCCGCTCATTTTCTTTCTGGGTCGTGGCTTTGCCGTTGTCTGGGTATTTGATTCCATGCCAGCTATATTTACCGGTTCTATTTGACTGAATTTCTCTAATGATCTGGCTATGGCATCAGCGCAGGAGGTAACCATTTCGCCTTTATTCCACATTGGTGAAGGGCAACGAATAGCTTTCAATTGACGGGCTATCTCATCACTATCTATATTTGAGCGCAGGCACAGGGACACCAGACGGGCTATCGCTTCCAATTGAGCAGAAGCACAGCCACCTACTTTCCCCATGGTGGTAAATAATTCAAAAGGTCCCTCGCTGTCATAATTAATAGTCACATAGAGATGTCCACAGCCGGTTTCAATTTTACGCGTCATGCCCTGGGTGAATTCCGGTCTTTGGCGTGGTTTCAATTGAGTGCAGGGCACTTCCTTATCTTCCTTGATCGAAGAGCCCACATTCAGCACCTGGTTTTGCCTGCTGCCGTCACGATAGACGGTTACACCTTTGCAGCCCAGTTCATGCGCCAGTTCATAAGAAATGCGGATATCTTCAACTGAAGCTTCATTAGTGAAATTAATAGTTTTGGATACGGCATTATCCACAAATTTCTGGAAGGCTGCCTGCATCCTGATATGCCATTCGGGAGTAATATCATGCGAGGTAACAAATACTTCTCTGATCTCGGCAGGAATCTTTGACATCTCCTGGATAGAGCCAGTTTCAGCCACTTTTATCATCATTTCTTCGGAATATAATCCGGCATCATGCATAGCTTTCTCAAAGTGCGGATTCACATAGAGCAGTTTTTCTCCATCCATCACATTTTTAACGTAAACCAGTGAGAATTGTGGTTCCACACCGCTGGAAGTATTAGCTATCATGCTGATAGTTCCTGTAGGTGCTATCGTAGTGGTGGTAGCATTTCTGATGCCCTTGCTGCTGATATCATTCCGCAACATATCCCAATCCAGTTCACCCTTGCGATGCAAAGTGCCCTGACTGTATATACTGCCTTTAAAATTAGGGAAAGAACCCTGCTGCTCTGCCAGCTTGATTGATTTCAGCTTGGAGTGATAATCGATAAATTCCATCAGCTTTGCTGCCAGAAGCGTGGCTTCATCTGAATTATAGGGAATTTTCATCTCATAAAGCAGATCAGCCCAGCCCATCACGCCAAGTCCGATTTTCCGGTTTTGCTTCACAGTGTAATCGATCGCTTGCAGAGGGAACTGCGATCTATTTATCACATCATCCAGAAAATCTACACTGTCATATACCACCTGCTGCAATCTATCCCAGTTGAATTCATTATCTTCCCATAAAAGTGCCAGATTCATCGAGCCCAGATTGCAGGCTTCATTAGGCAATAGCGGCTGCTCACCGCAGGGATTAGTAGATTCCATAGCTCCCACCTGAGGAGTCGGATTATAGTCATTAATGCGGTCTATGAACACAATTCCCGGTTCACCATTCTTATGTGCCATTTCCACGATAAGATTAAATACTTCCGTCGCCTTTATTTTCTGAGTGATCTCGCCTGAATGGGGAGAAACAAGAGGATATTCCTGATCATCATGCACAGCCTGCATAAATTCTTCCGTTATGCCCACAGAAATATTGAAATTCGTAAGATTATTGATATCTTCTTTACAGGTGATAAATTCCAGAATATCGGGATGGTCAACATTCAAAATTGCCATATTAGCACCCCTGCGGGTACCGCCCTGCTTCACAGCATCAGTGGCAGCATTAAATACACTCAAAAAACTTATCGGTCCGGAAGAAACTCCATTAGTTGATCTCACCCGGGCATTCTGCTCACGTAGACGGCTGAAACTGAAGCCAGTCCCGCCTCCTGATTTATGGATCAAGGCAGCATTTTTTACACTTTCGAAAATACCCTCAATACTATCCTCAACCGGTAAAACAAAGCAGGCACTTAGCTGCTGCAAATCATTGCCAGCATTCATCAAAGTAGGAGAATTTGGCAGAAAATAACCAGAGTCCAGCAGGTTGATATACCTTTGAGTTTTCTCTTTATCACCACCGGCTATATTGGAAGCAACACGTAAAACCATGTCCTGCCAGTTTTCAATACATTCCCCATTTTCATTTTTTTGGAAATATCTTCTCTCCAATACTTTAAGTGCATTTTCGCTAATATTCATAAGTGCCATCCAGCCTTTTAATTTTATCTTAAATCGCTAATAAAATGTCTATTTGATCTCCCATTATCCAAGCGATTTCAGGTTAAATTCTGCCAGCCTGTCCATGTGTCAAACCAATTTTTTCCCTTTTTCCGAGTCGATAATAACAAATTATCAGACATCACGCTCAATATAACCTATATTTCACATTTTCCCATGTGGTACGCCCGTATCTTCATATATTTTGACAGGATTATAAATTGAACAACAAAGCACGTACTGACATTTTTATGTTAGATTGTGCCTTGTTGTTCTGGTTTAAGGGCAGGTTATAGTTGTTAAATAGTTTATTATCAGGTGGTTATATTATGAAAGTATAGCAAAATCTATGCAAAATATGGATTAGGTTTTGATTTTAGTGTTTTGAGCTTATAATTCATTATTATTATACTATAACATGTGTATTGATACTCTATGATTTTATCGGTTTTTAACATTTTGGGAAGAAAACTGGTTATCATAGGCTGATGAGATGATATTTTCTATTCAGTAATCGCTTGATAGAGGTCGTTATTTGCGCCTCACTTGTGGGTACACCAGCGATGCACATCTAACTTAGTTGCTGATGATCTTTCTGGCAAGGGGGAAATTTCTTGACCGGAAATAGAATTTACTTCGTAAAGGGTTTAAATAGATTTCAGGAGTATTGATTGAAAAAAATAGCTCGGAAGATTTTACTTTTTTTAATATTTATCCTTATAATAACAAGTCTGCATGGCGAAGAGAAAGTCATCTTAAAAGTATTTTCACTTCCTGATCCGAAAGCTACTGATGCTTTTAATCGAGCAGACATGGAAGTGATCAAGGCATTTAAGAAAAAATATCCCGGGATAGAACTGCGTTCATTTTCGGGAATTCAGATCGAGAATATGGAATTGGATGCCGGTCCCTTGATGGCAATTGCAGGAGGAGTATCTCCTGATGTGATCTATGTAAATTTCCGGCAGTCTGACACTTATATAGAGAATGACTTTTTATATCCCATGGATAAATTTCTGGCACTTCAAAGCCAGCAGGAAATAGATTATCGCATAGAAAAGCCAGTGATGCCCGTGATCAAGCGGAAAAAAGTTGGAGAGTCCCAGGAGCATGTGTGGTGTCTTCCCTATGAAACTCTGGTGCGGGTGCTGATGTATCGCAAAGACCTTTTTCACAAGGCTGGCATTGATCCTGAGCAGCCACCCCGGAACTGGGAAGAACTGCTTGATTATGCACGCAGGCTCACTATCCCCTCTGAAGGTGTATATGGCTTGTTTCTTGCCAGTGGTCCGGAAATGGCTTATGACTGGATAACCTATCTGTGGTCAGCCGGTGGCAAGGCAGTGCAGCAGGATCCATATACAGAAGAATGGTATGCAGCTTTTAATAGTGAAGCTGGCGTGGATGCCATGGAATTTTATCTGGATCTTATCACTACTCCCTGGATAGATGCTGAAGGTAATAATCAGGAAGGCTTTGTGATCCGCGAAGGAGACTGGGGCAGGATGTGGGATGAAGGCAAGATAGGGATGCGGATGATGTATATGGATCAGCGCAATCTGGGAGGACAGATAGATCCTAATCTATATGGTGCTGCTCCTCCACCTTATGGACCCACAGGAGAGCGGGGGTCAGAGATAAATTCTCGCATGATGGGGATTTTTTCTCAAGCTGGAGAGACCAATAATGCCGGGTTGGGTGATCGTGATCCGCAAAAAGTGAAGGAAGCTGCCTGGAATTATATCTGGTTTTATGATTCCGAAGAAGCGCGTCAGATCAGAATGAAGGTGATGATAGAAGCCGGTTATGGCAAGATGCAGAACCCTATTTATCTTCAGCGTTACGGCTATGATGAATACTTGAAATACGTACCTCCGGGCTGGCTGGAAACCTTTGAAGAAGCCGTTGCCAATGGAAATCCTGAGCCTTATGGGCATAATTGCCAGAAAATATATTATTTCATGACCTATCCCATTGAGACCTGTATCTCAATGGAGCGGGAAGGCGAACTGGGTGAAACCAGAGAGGAAAAACGGGAGAATATCAAAAGTATACTTGATGGTGGTGTGCAGCGGACTAATGAGAAAATGATCGGGAAAGTAAGCGATGCCGAACGCAAAAAACGTAATAGTATCGCATTTCTGGTGGCGGTTTTCATTTTCCTGGCTTTTGCAGTTGCACTGATCAAAGTCTGGAAGATATTCACACCCAAGACTCTGGTCAATAATAGATCCAATCTGAAGAAAAAGAGTTATTTCTGGGCGTGGATGATGATAGTTCCTGCCTTAGGCTCGATCATATTATGGAAATATGTGCCTATGCTGATGGGCTCTGTAATGGCATTTCAGGATTATCAGATCGTGGGAGACAGTCAATTCATCGGTTTGCAGAATTTTGCGGATGTGCTGTTTGACACAGTGTGGTGGTCATCTCTTGGAAAAACTTTGTATTACATGGCATTATCACTCTCCCTGGGATTCTTCCCTCCAATTATTCTGGCTATTCTGCTGCAGGAAGTATCGCATGGAAAACTGGTTTATCGTGTTATTTATTACCTGCCGGCAGTGATCAGCGGAGTGATCGTGATCTATCTATGGAAACTGCTCTACGACCCGTCTGATGCTGGTGGACTTAATCAGATACTGATGGCGCTGGGTATGGAAAAAAGCCGCTGGATACGGGATGAAAACCTGGCAATGCTCTGCTGCATATTACCCACAGTGTGGGCAGGTGTGGGACCTGGCTGCCTGATCTATCTGGCAGCGCTCAAGGGAATCCCGGATGAAAATTATGAAGCTGCCGATATTGACGGGGCAAACTTCTTTCATAAGATACGCTACATCGTGGTCCCTAATCTGAAAGCTCTGATCATTATCCAGTTCATTGCTGCTTTCATAGCATCCAGTCAGCAAAGCGGGTTTATCCTGGTAATGACCTTTGGAGGTCCTAATGAAGCTACGCGGGTGGCGAATCTGCTGATCTTTGAAAAAGCATATCTCTTTCTCAAATTTGGCGTTGCTACCACGATGGCATGGATGCTGGGTATGATGATGATGGGCTTTACGGTAATCCAATTGCGCAGGCTTAATAAAATGGAATTTAAGACAGCTTCTGCTGAATAAAAGGATATATGATATGCCAATTATAGGAAAAGTGGGACGCAAAACCTTAAAAGTAAGAATTTTGAGTCTGATAATACATATCGTGCTGCTGCTGGGAGCCGTCACAATGATCTATCCTTTTATGGTGATGATATCTGCTTCATTTAAAAGCAATGTTGACGCCCAGACCTTCTCGATTTATCCGCAATTCTTTTTTGATGATGAGATGCTGTATCGCAAATATATTGAAGCCAGAATGGATGAACTGGGCGACAGGATGGCTGAGCAATATAAAAACCGTGCTCTCAGTTTCACATTGCTTGATCCTCCGGCAAAACTGATACCGCAGGTTCATGACGACTGGTTTGAATTTCTGAATGAAAATCATCAAAGACATGATATTTTTGATTATTATATCTCGGAACAGTATGGCAGAGGGATATATCCACGCAATGAGCGGAAATTCCGTAATTATATGAAAAAGAAAACCGGAAGCAGTCTTAACCGCTTGAATGAGCTCTATGAAACTTCCACGCTCAATTGGGATGAGGTACGACTGGAAGAAACAGGGATAACAGGCAGAAATTTTAATGGTGATTATACCGGCTTTTTGACTGAATATAGTGATTTCAGGCATGATCTGCCGTTATGGCAAAGAGTATATGTAAGTCTGGATGGTAATTTTATTAATTCTGAATTACGTCCGCTTTTCAAGAATGAGATCCGGTTAATAAATGACAGTTTACAGACTAATTTTATGAACTGGGAAGAGATCAAGCTGGCTGAAACGATACCTGATGGCACTTTGCAGCCATTCTGGGTTAACTATGTGAAGCAGCGCTTGAATATCCACCATATTCAATTATTGCCTGAAGCGTTGGGAGCCTGGCAGGATTTTGTTCAAGAAAAATATGATGATATCAGCCTGCTGAATAAGACCTGGAAAACTGATTATTCGCAGTTCAGCTCTATCACGATTCCTGCAGAATTGCCACGCAGCGGGGCATTGCCTGTTGATTATACATTTTTCATTGAAAATATGGCTCAGCCGCAATGGCTGAAAGTTACCTCAGTTGAGCTTGATTACCGCAGATGGCTGGCAAAGAAATATGGTGATATAGAAGATTTGAATACCACTTTTGAGCGGGGATATAATGAATTCAAGGAAATTGAGCTGCCCTTGACCAATCCGAAATTCAATCTGGCTAAGGAATTTGACTGGAGCTGGTTTGTGCGCCAGGAAGCTGATTCGCGGTCTATCAGACTAAAGCCCTTAAGTCAGCAGCAGTTCTTAACCTATATGCGCGAACTGCATCCGGGCACAGACGGCTCGCTTGATCTGGCAAGCTTCAATACCGAGTATAACACAAATTATGAGCAGGAAATATTCATCTATCCGCCCCGCAAAATACCGGAAAACGGTAATTATCAAAGGGACTGGCTTAGTTTTGTGCAAAATTATACGTCAAACCGCTTTCTGGAACTGACCCCTGATGAGGAAGGCAGATGGCTCAGCTATCTTACCTATAAATATGGGCATGTGAAGCTTTTGAACCAGGCCTGGCATTTGAGCTGGCGGGATTTCAGCGAAGTGCCTATTGATCATTACCAGATAGACTATTCTATTTATAAAGAACACAAAACAAGTATCTTCTGGGAATTCACCAGGCGTAATTATGTGATGGTGCTGGACGAGATGCTATATAATGGCAGAGCCATGCTCAATACCGTTATTTACTGTCTGCTGGCGATCATCTCCGCACTGATTGTCAATCCTCTGGCTGCCTACGCCATGAGCCGTTATAAACTGCCTGCTACTTATAAGATCATCCTTGTTTTGATGCTGACCATGGCATTCCCGGCAATGGTGATGGGTATTCCTAACTTTTTGATCATGAAAAAGTTCGGGATGCTGAACACCTTCTGGGCACTTATCCTGCCCGGACTCGCCGACGGATATTTCATCTTCCTGCTCAAAGGCTTCTTTGACTCACTGCCAAAAGAACTTTTTGAATCTGCCACCATAGATGGTGCCAGTGAGTGGACGATATTCTGGCGCATTGCCATGAGCCTCTCCAAACCCATTATGGCTGTGATAGCACTCAGTGCCTTTAATGCTGCCTACCGCAATTTTATGTTCGCCTTTATTGTCTGCCAGGATAAATCCATGTGGACGATGATGGTGAATATCTATCAAATGATGCAGCGCACAAGTGCCGGAGTAGGGTTTGCTGCCCTGGTTGTTGCTTCTATCCCTACATTTGTCGTATTTGTATTCTTCCAGAATATCATTATCAGGGGGATAGTGGTTCCTACAGAGAAATAGTTCAGTTAAAAAAATAATCAGAAGCTCGTAATTACATAAATATTATTGAGATAACATTATATCATGAAATTTTATTTGTTAAATCATTAACCTGTCAGGTTAATTTTATTGACAGTTATCTGTCATGAAATAATTATGTTTTTGATCAAGGAGTGAGGTGTGAAGATACAGATTCTGGACAGAAAGCTGAAGAAAGTCATATCAGATGCCCGTAAATTAACAATAGAATACGGTAATAGGAATGCAAGACTTATTATTCAGCGTTATAATGAGCTAAGTAATATTTCTGATCTTGGTACGATGGTAAAATGTAAAGTAGGACGATGTCACTCGTTAACGGGTAATTTAAAAGGAAAATATGCTTTAGATCTGGAGCATCCATTGAGGATGATAATTAAACCTGTTTTTGAATCTGAAAATAAAGATATAAATGAAGTAGTATTTGTTAGTATAGTAAAAATGGAGGATTATCATGGCAAATAGAAAGGTAGCCCCTATCCCAGTGCCACCAGGCGCAACTCTATTGGAACAGATAGAAATATGGGATATGACGCAAAAAGAATTGTCTCTAAGGCTTGGAATGTCCACTAAGCACTTAAACGAGATCATAAATGGTAAATCTCCTATAACAATTGAAACCGCTCTAAAATTAGAGTGTGTATTAGGATTACCTGCATCTTTCTGGGTGGGATTAGAGGCTTCATATCAAGAAGCAGTAACAAGATCAAATCACCTGCTAATTGATGAAAAGGAGAAGGAAATTGCTAATTCAATCAATTATGCTGAAATTGCAAAATTTGGCTGGGTGGAAAAAACGCGAGCAATTAAAAAGAAAATAGATAATCTACGGGCTTTCTTTGGGATAGCAAACCTTAATTACACTCCTCTGTTGATTCCCATAGCATTCAGAAAATCAGAAAAATACACTTCTTCAGAATATGCTTTAGCAACTTGGCTAAGAAAAGGAGAAATCGCAGCTCAGGAAGTACAAACTGACAGGTATTTGAAATCAAAACTTAAAAAAGCTATTCCTGAGATTAGAAAACTTACACTAAAACCTCTTGAAGAAACTATAGATACACTCACTCATCTACTTGCTGATTGTGGTATAGCTTTAGCCATTGTTCCTCATATTTCCCAAACCCATGTAAATGGTGCTATTAAATGGATTTCTCCTGATAAAATAATGCTTCAGTTAAGCCTGAAAGGAAAATATTCTGACATATTCTGGTTTAGTCTCTTTCATGAAATCGGGCATATTTACTTTGGACATTATAAAAAAGGGACATTTATTGATATTCCTGATGTAAATTCTGAAATGGAAATAGAAGCTGATAATTTTGCTAAAAGCACATTGATCCCTGAAAATGAATATTCTAAATTTATATCACCTGGTGTATCACGACAAAGTATAGAAGAATTCTCAAATGAGATCAAAATACACAAAGGTATTATTGTAGGTCGACTCATGCATGATAAAATAATTGATTTCAATCAATTTCATGATCTAAGAGTAAAGTTTAGACTGGGTTAAAATTAGAAGAACTTTTAACAGTTTTGACAAATTTGACATAAAATTCTAAAAAAGTTGAAGATCCTTTTGGACATGGTTAACACAGTGAACGGTGTTAACGATTTTATCAAATTCGCTGCAATTACCCTGATAAAGAACACCCCCTACCAGAGATGGTTTGAAAACGGTCGTTAACTGCACCCCACCTGGAAATACCCGGCGGTGCACAATTAACTTAGTGACAAAAAAAAGATTTGACAAGAAAACCCCGTTTTAGTTATTTACACCATGAGTGTAATAGATGTGGTTTTAATTGTTAAATTTGTTAGGAGGATTGTGATGACTAAGAATTTCACCCAGACGTGGAACGAGAGACGTACCAGATATACTGATGTCGGAAGACATCAGGTTTCGTAGCACAAAGAAATTAGCAGCTATGAAAGTAAACCGAAAAGAGCGCGAATATCAGTTGCGCAGAGAACTGATAATAGATGTATCAGAGCAGCTTTTCTATGAACGGGGATATGAGAATGTTACACTCGGTGATATTGCCAGGGCAGCGGATTACACTAAGAAGACCCTGTATTCATACATAACTGGCAAAGGAGAATTATATTTAGAGGTTTATTGCCGTGGATTAGAAAAGCGCCGCATATTCATAGAAGAATCAATGGATAATGCCGAAACCGGAATAGATAAGATCAAGGCACTGGGAACAGCATACTTTGAGTTTTTTGAAGAGAATCCTCAAATGCTGCTTCTGGTGCAATATTTTGATTATCGTGGTATTGAATATGACAAAGTGGAAGAAAAAGTAGTCAATAAATTTATCAATATCAATAAGGAAGCAAATATCAAGCATCTTTCAGCTTTTACGCAGGGCATTGAAGATGGCAGCATCAATCCTGACATCCAGCCGGAAATAGTTTACAGTCAATTTATCCATTGCCTGAGAGCTATCACCCATAATGCCATCTGGAATAATGCAGAGCATAAAACAGAAGCTGAGAAAAAGAAATTTGCTCATGAGTATTTTTATTACTTTCTAAATTTTTATCTCCGTGGAATTTCATCCCAGCCAGAGAAAATAATCAAATTTAAATATCTGCCAGAAGCAGAAGAAAATGAGGAGTAAATATGATCTTAAAATTTAAAGAAAAACTGGTAAACATCTGTAACGAATTCACTGATCTCAAGTTTCAATTCCATCTCAGAAAATGGCATACGGACTTTTTGAGATTTTATCAGAGTCAAACCAATTATAATATTTCCAAAAGCTCATTGGCTCTGAGCGCCACAGTCCACAAGGGCAAAAGGTATTATGACTTCTCCCTTGATAATCCCACCGAAGAAGCTCTGCGTGAAAAGATCAATGAAGTAGTAAAATTCATTGATGATCTGCCTGAAGACCCTGACTACGTAGATATCGAAGCTAATATCAACAAGACTGCTGAAAAGCCAAAGCCTGATAACAGAGAGACAGTAGATCTGGAGAAAAAGATCGAAATCCTGCAGCAACTTGCCAAGGCAGTAGCACCCTTTGATTATAAGATCTATGGTACTTTTATCTGTAATTACAATGACCTTTACATAGTAAACAGCAATGGCGTGGATAAACATGAAATGAATTCACCAATTGCCCTGGAAGTGAAGGCTGTTAACCAGAAAACAGAAGTTACCGTACTGGAGACATTCGGTGGTGAAAATTTTAAGAGCTTTGACCTGCCTGATTTCCGAGACAGCCTGGTGAAAAAGGCTGAAGCCGGAAATAATGAAATTGTGGATCTGGAACCTGGCAAATACCCCGTGGTTCTTGCACCCCGCTGTATTGCAGAATATTTCATGTATCTGATGAACAGCGTTTCTGCTCGCAGCCTGGACAGCAAAAACAGCTTTTTTGAAGGCAAACTCGACCAAAAACTATTCCCGGAGAATGTCAGCATTACCGATAATCCTCAACATCCTGATATGATGCAGTTTGATTACACAAATTCCGGGCATCCTTATGAAAATCTTAAGATCATTGAAAATGGTGTGTTCCGTAACTTTATGGTCAGTAATTATTATGCTCATAAACTCAAAATGAAAGAAACCGGCTCCGAAGCATCTGCGCTTATTATGGATACTGGAGATAAAACACTCGCTGAGATGATAGCCGGCATTAAGAAAGGAATTTATGTTTCTTCTTTGCACTACATGAATTTCATTAATCCTAAAGAAACTTCAGTTACCGGTCTCACCCGTGACGGCACATTCCTCATCGAAGATGGCAAGATCACCAAGGTGATCAATAATCTCCGTTTCACAGAAAAGATAGTGCGCATCATTGAAAATATCACTGAGATAGAAAATAAAGCGGTCACAATTCCATTTTCCCAGAATTATGGACACTTTGGAATCGACAGTTATCGCATGCCGCATGTGACAATCAGCTCATTTAACATCACATCGTCAACCGGAACCATCTAAGGAGGGAGAAAATTATGAAAAAATTAGTAAATGATATACTCAACAAAACAAAGGCAATGGGCGTTACTTTCGCTGACGTCCGCTATACATCCACTGATGATGAAACCATCTATTTCCAGAAAGGCAGTTTGAAGTATTATGGCAGAGCGATGGACGCTCAGGCTATTGGTGTTCGCGTGCTGATTGATGGTTGCTGGGGTTTTGCCGGAACTGATATCCTGAATACTAGCGAGATAGATAAAACTATAAAACTTGCAGTTACAAATGCAAAGCTCGGAGCAAAATTCCGTAACCAGAAGATCAAATATACCCCTTCTAAAGCAGTGCAGGCAAGTTATATCTATCAGCCCGAAGAAGACCCCTTCCTGATGGATGATCAAACCAAACTTAACCTTATGGAAAGTATTGCCACAAAACTTACACTGGATAAGAAGATTGTTTTTTCTTATACTTATGTGTCTTTCTATCGTCAGTATAAGGTTTATGCCAATACCGAAGGCACTTTTGTGGATACCCTGGTTTATGATACTCTGCCAACCATGTATGTGCTTGCCAGTAACGGCAAAGAAACCATGTGCCGTACTTTCCCGGGACACATGAATGGTCGTCGGGGAGGATTTGAAGTATTACGTAATCTTGAGATGGAAAAAAATACTCAAATCATTATCGAAGAAGCCATCCAACTGTTGGACGCTCCCCGCATAGAAGAAGAACGCGCTGACATCATCATCGGTGGTGGACATTTAGCTCTTCAGCTTCATGAATCCGTGGGACATGCCACAGAAGCTGACCGCATCTTCGGAAAAGAGATCTCTTATGCCGGAAAAACATTTATCAAACCAAAGATGCTGGGTACTTTCCAGTATGGTTCTCCCATCGTAAATATATATTCTGACAGTACTGATAAGCGTGGTATGGGCTATCATCCGGTAGATGATGAAGGTATCCCAGCCAGACGCTGTGACATCATCAAAGATGGGATTCTGGTTGACCAGCAAACTTCACGTGAAATTGCTCCCCTTTTGAACCTTCAACCTTCGTCAAATATGGTAGCAAGCTTCGCTGATGATATCCCTCTGGTGAGAATGACTAATTTCTGCCTGGCACCCGGTAAGGGATCACTCAAAGATCTCATTGCTGATACTGAACATGGATACCTCGTGGATCATACCAAAACCTGGAGTATTGATGATAACCGTAACAACTTCCAGTTCAGCACAGAAATCGGTTGGAAAATTGAAAACGGTGAAATTACTGGAATAGTCAAAGAACCTACATATTTTGGCATTACTCCAGAATTCTGGAATGCCTGTGACCGCATCTGCGGACCCGAAGAATGGGAAATGCACGGCACATTCCACTGCGGAAAAGGTGAACCTGGGCAGGGAATGCACCTCTCACATGGTGTAGCTCCAGCTAGATTCCGGAATATCGTGGTCAACGTGAAAGCTTGATTTTTCTCTAGGAATTCTCCTGAACCGGAGCTGAAAAGCTCCGGTTCTTTTTTTTTGGGGGGGGGGGGATGGACGAAATGGACAGGGTGGACAATATGCTAATCGCGCCCTATCTAAGTCAGTCCCGATACATCGGGATGAACCGTACTCAGGATAGGATTTCTGGGCGGCAGTTTAGTGGTAATAATGGTCGCCAGAAGTCTTGTCAGGAGTACCAGCCAAAACTCCTGCTTAGTGGAGTGGATGATGTACAAAAAAAACCGGCAGTTGGAAGCTGCCGGAGACCGAACTCGGAGGTGAGTAAGATCAATTTATAAATTTTTAATATTCAATATCTGGTTTCACCATTTGCCGAGTATCTGGTGGGAGAGAAGGAGATTGATTTCCTGCTGTTTGCGGATCAGGTTGTAATATCGGGTATTATATGAGAGCTGGGCATTTTGGAGATCAAGTCTGTTTCTATCGAGACCGATCAAGTCAATGGTTCCAAGCTGATATTGCTGTTGCGCCATATTTAGATTCTGCTGAGCAAGATCAAGTTTCTGCTGATATAAATTCCGGGTGGATTCAAGATTTTCAAGCTCCTGATTGAGTACCTGAAGATTGTTTTCCAGTTGTCTGCGGTAAATATCCAGATCAAGCTGCAGCAGATTGAGAGAGCGTCTGGTGATAGCATGAGCTTCGTTTTTCTGCAGCAAATTGAAGATATTCCAGGAAGCGGTAAGTGAGAGCGTATTGGAATATCTGTAATAATCATCAGTGGTAAAACAGCCATCGTCATTATTCTGATAAAGGGTATAACTGAGCGACAGATCAGGAAGAAAACTGAGCTTTTGATGGATGAGAGATGCTTTTGTTTTATTGATACTATTATTTTTTTGTTTGATCATAAGATTTTGTGAGAATTCACCGGGTCTGGATTCAGTATCAAATTCCGGAACAGCAAGCCCAGAGCCATTATCATCAATATTCAGATAATTAAAGAGTGAGTTACGGGAATTGATCAAGGCAATTTCAGCATCCTTTACAGCAATATCATAATCAATGAGATAGATCTCGCTTTGCCTGAGATCGAGCAATGATTTTTTGCCGTTTTCATAGAGGATATTGGTCTGCTGATGGATTTTTTGCTGGAGCAATAGATTTTGCTGCTGAATAACGAGCACAGTCTGATTTTGTAGAACACTCAGATATAAATCAAACACAGTATAAGCAATGGATTTTACGGTGTGATCCAATGCCAGTTCAGCATTTTGCCGGTCATAATTATCGGAAATAATGCTAAAGAAGGTAGGGTCATTAAGGTAGAGAGATTTTTCCAGAGTTATCATCGCTGAATTAGACCATTCCTGTGGTTCATTATCCAGATAGCTGGATTTATAAAGGTTGATAGATGCTGAGGGGAGAAGTTCATAGTAGCTGCTGCGCAGTCTGCCGGAAGCATCTTTGAGATTTGTATCAGCAAACTGACCATCATAAGAATTTTGCAGGGCAATAGTGATGAATTGCTCCAGAGAATACTGCTGTGCCTGGCAAAAGAGGGCAATTAGCGTAACTATAATGAAAATAATAAACTTTTTTTGCATAATATTTCCTGAGTATTTAATCTTTTTTAGAATTTTTGGATCTGAACATGAGCGGGATACGATCAGTTTCGGGAGCACCGATCTGGATAAGTTCCCAGTCTTTATCATACTCCTTGATGTAATGTCTCAGAGTAGTAACTTTTTGTTCTGTATCCGGGTTTTCATCTTCCCAGTGGATGATCTCAACTCTGTATTTCAGTGTTTTCTTTCTGCCATTGATGCGGACATCAATTTCCACATTTTGTTCGGCTTCCAGGGTGGGGATAGAAAGTGATATTTCTCTCATGATTAACTCCTTTTATTGTAGTGAATCGTTTTTTTTAGACTTATTCATATTTCAGTATCTCAGACGGGTTACGGTTTGCCGAACGGAGGGAATGGATGAGAATAGTACCCAGGGCAACAATTATGGTAATGACGGCAGCGATGAGAAAAACGAGGGGATTGATCTTTATGCGGTAAGCATAAGTGCTGAGCCATTTATCCATCAGATACCAGATAACGGGGACGGCTATAATGATAGCCAGGATGATCTTTTTGATCATATTTTTGACGAGTAGGATAACTATATCACTTGAAGAAGCACCAATTGCTTTGCGGATACCGATTTCTTTATTGCGCCTGACATTATCAAATATGGAAAGTGCCAACAGACCGAGAAGAGCGATAAATATGGCTATAAATGTAAATACACCAAAGACGCTGCCAAACTGGATATCCTTTTTATACTGACGGTCATAGAACTCGTCGAGAAAGAAATAATCATAAGGATTGCCGGGGAAAAACGTGTCCCATTCTTTTTTGATTACCTTAATATACTGAGAGATATCTTCTGAGTTAAACTTGAAAGAATAATAGCTTTCGAGGAAATCATAATAAGGAAATGAAAGCGGAATAACGGATGTTTTCAAAGACATCTGATTGAAGTTATCGATCACGCCGACCACCGTGACATCCCTGCGTCCCAGATGTATTCTTTTCCCAATAGAATTTTCAGGAGATATAAATTCAAAACGATCCACGGCGGCTCTATTGATAACCACAGCAGAATCATCAGAGGCAATTTCACGATCAAAGTTTCTGCCGGCAATGAGTTTGATATCAAATGTGGGGATGAATTGATCATCTATACCTGCGATGTACATGACGGCATTTTTATCTTCCGATTGCTCGAATGCCCTGCTGCCGTTTCCCCAGAATATTTCATCACCGGGTACGTTTGTGGAAGTGGTAAATGACTTCACGAAGGGATATTTTGTGATCTCATCTTTGAAGGCGTAAAACTGTTCGGTAAAAAGCGAATCACTTTCATAGTTGCCGGGAGCTTTGAGCACGAAAGTATTATCAAGATCAAAGCCGATATCTTTGCTTCGCATAAAATCAAGCTGTTGATATACTACAATGATCCCTGATATGAGAGAGAAAGAGATAATGAACTGGAATATCACGAGTGCAGAGCGGATGTAATTATCTCTGCTTTTGCCGGTAATAGTACCTTTGATGATCGTTGCAGGAGGAAATGCTGATAAGATAAAGGCAGGATATAAACCTGAGATATAAGTTCCGAAGATGAAGAGCCCAGTGAGATATAACCAGATATTGAGATCTGAGAGTAATTTCAAGGTAAGGGGAACACCTGTAAATTGCCTGTAAGCAGGCAGAAATATTTCCACGAGTACAAATGCAATTATCGCAGAAATGAGATTAAGGATTACCGATTCCAGCAAAAACTGCTGAATGAGCTGTTTTCTGGAAGCACCCACGACTTTGCGAATGCCAACTTCACGACTGCGATCTACAGCTCTGGCAGTTGCCAGATTGATATAATTTACCCAGGCAATGAATAGAATAAAAAAGGCAATAATTGTGAGAAACTTTATTGATGTGGCATTTCCATTTTCATCAGGTTCAGATTCCTGAAGCAGATCAGAGTGGAGATGTATGCTTTGCAGCGGTTGGAGAGGAAATTCATTTCTACTATTATACTTTTCCCACCGTTCCTGGAACTTTTCAGTGAGCCAACTATCAAACTTTTTATTGAACTCAATATAATCCGTTCCGGGTGCAAGCTTTACGTAAGTATTGAAATCATACCATCCCCAGGCGGTTTCAGCATCATCACCAGTCCAGTCAATAAGAGTTTGATAAGAGATCAGGAAGCTGAACTTGATGTGTGAATTTGCGGGAATATCAGCAAGAACACCAGTGATCTCAAGATCCCGATGAGAAAACTTAACCGTTTTGCCAATGGGATTTTCATTACCAAAAAATCTTGTTGCTGCTTCTTGAGTGATCACGCATGTATTGGTGGCACTGAGAGCAGTTTCTGGATCACCGGCAATCAGCGGGAATGAAAGCAATGTAATAAAAGACGGGTCAGCGATCTGCATCTTTCTTTCCCGAAAGCTTTTTTCAGGTGTGGAAACAATGCCATCAATGGGAAATGCCCGGCAAAATTCCAGAACTTCGGGGAAATTATCTTTCATAGCGGGACCTACTGCTGGAACAGCTGCAGCACATTCCACCTGCAAATTGCCATTTCTATAAATATTGAATTGCACTCTGTAAATATTTTCAAAATCGTCATGAAAGCGGTCATAGCTGTTTTCATAACTCACATATTGCATGATGAGCAGGCATACTGCCATACCTATGGAAAGCCCCAGAATATTGATCAGCACAAAACTTTTATTCTTTTTGATGTGCCTGAAAGCTGAGAGCAGGTGATTTTTAAACATTGTGTTTCTCCTATTCGTACTTCAGAGCCAGTACAGGATTAGTGCCAGCAGCATGAAGCACATGAAAACTGACGGTCAACATGGCAATAATTAGAGCAGCCAAACCGGAAATAATAAAGAATAACAGATTTATAGGAGCTTGATATACGAAATTGCTTAACCAGTTTTTCATGATGAAATATGCCAGGGGCCAGGCAATGATATTTGACATCAGCACCCATCTGGCAAAATCTTTGGACATCATAAGAACTATAGAGCCTACTGGTGCACCCAGAACTTTGCGGACAGCAACTTCACGCCGTCTCTGCTGAGCAGTGAACGATGCCAGACCAAAGAGCCCCAGGGAAGCGATAAAAACAGCCAAAACAGCAAAGATTGTGATATTCTGAGCAAACACAAGATCCTGCTGGAACTGAAAACTGAAGATATCTTCCAGATAATTGGCATTGAATGGAACCTCTGGATCCACTGAATGAAAAATATCTTCAATAGCCTGCTGATAAGCTGGATCATCATTCTGTAATCTCACCAGGTAACGAGGGATGAATTGACCAATATGGGCGATGATCATGGGGTTTACCTGGCGACGTGCAGTGGTGAAATTAAAGTCTTTTACAACGCCGACCACAGTTCGTTCGAGGCGATCTTCATTCTGGTCTATCATAGTGATCTTTTTACCAAGTGGATGAGCCCAGTTGAGTTTTCGGGCAGCAGCTTCATTGATGATAATAGAACTTTCAGGGTCAGTAATCAACTCAGGATCAAAGTTTCTGCCTTCAACTAAGTTTATCTTTAGCAGATCAATGAGGTTATCATCAATTTGCAGACGGTCAAACATCATTCCAGTTTCCCGGGTATAACCTTCAGGGATAATTTCCAGACGGACAAGTGTGCCTCCTGGTAAATTGGAAGAAGTAGCAACTCCCTCCACGAAAGTGAGGTTTTCTATTTGCTCTTTAACGAGTTGAGCCTGATCTCGAAATACGTTTCTGATCACCAGAACATTATTTTTATTATAGCCGAGATCTGTTTTCTGCAAAAATTTTACCTGATCCAGAACGATCAGGACAGAAATGATCAAAGCAATCGAGACAGAGAATTGTAATACCACCAGAATAACTCTTTGAATAACACCCTTTTTACTGGTAGAGAATTTGCCTTTTAGCACTTTTACGGGAGTGAAAGAGGATAAAATTGAAGCAGGATATAAACCAGCCAGAAAGCCAACCATGATTGCCATTACCAGAATATAAATACTAAATTTATAATTTTCTATCAGATTATAGCTGATATCCTTTTGGAGGAAGTTATTCAGGTAGGGTAAAGCAACCTCAAAGAGCACCAGGGCAATGAGCATGGCGATAAAAGTAGTAAGTATTGATTCTCCGATGAATTGCCTGAAAAGCTGCCTGCGATTACCTCCCACCACTTTTCTAATACCAACTTCCAAAGCTCTGCGAGCAGCTCTGGCACTGGAGAGATTGATAAAATTAATGGAAGCAATGATCAAAACCAGCAGAGCAACAATTGCCAATGTGTAAACCTTCATCCGGTCAGTTTTGCCATTATTGAGAAAGTCATAACGCAGATGTGCTGAACCCATATGAACGTCCAGGAGTGGTTGCATTCCAACAGCAAATACTTCAGCAAACCCGTTTTCAGTGGCATAAGTATTCAATTTTCCCAAAACGACCTGAGGATCAGCTTCCGGATATATCCGAAAGTAACCGATAAGAGCAAGATTTTCCCATGATTCCCACCAGACTGGATTATCCCTGGTATTCAAAGGTGCTATCAGATCAAATTGCAGGTGCGAATTGTGAGGTACATCCCTGATTATCCCGGCAATATAAGCATCTTCCATTTGAGGGTTAACGAGAGGTTTTCCCACAGCGTCACCTTCAGGATACAGCATTTCAGCAAAAGATTCAGATATATAGACACCTCTAAGATCACTTAGCGGATGATTCTGGTCAGAAGCAAGTATTTCAAAACTGAAAACATCAAAAAAACTGCTGTCTGCCAAAAGAACTCTGGCAGCGATCGTAGTTTCTTCATCAGTCTCATTTTCATTTCCCGGCAAAGGTAGATTTATTCCCATTGCGGTGATTCGCGTGGCAGCTATGATTTCTGGAACAGCATCTGCCATACCTGCAACAAGAGGTCCGGCTGTAATTGAATAACTGAGAGCTCCTTCATCCTCAGAATTATCAACTGTCAGCAGGTGATAGATATTTTCGGCATCTTTGTGGAAATGATCATAAGTGAGATCATCAATCACATAAAATGAAATGATCAGACATACAGCCAGGCCAATGGCAAAGCCACCGATATTTATGGCAGAATATGTTTTCTGCCTCCAGATATTTCTGAATGCGATACGTAAATAATTTACTAACATTTTATAACCTCTACTCGTATTTTAATATATCAGCGGGATTCGAGTGTGCAGCCCGAAGAGTTTGATAGCCAACTGTGACAACAGCCAGCAGGAATTGCAAAGCAATTGGGATCACAAAATCAAGGATAGTAAGATCATAGTGATAGACGAATTGCTTTAGGAAGAGATTTGCCAGATACATGGCAACTGGAATAGCAATAATGGCTGCGATAGCCACCCAGCGAAGGAAACTGCTGGTGAGTTGGAATATGAGGTTATTAGTACTCGAGCCTAAGATCTTTCTGATACTGATCTCTTTGGCACGTCTTTCTGTCATAAAAGATGACAAACCAAATAATCCCAGGCAGGAGATAAAAACAGCCAGGCAAGTGAAATATAAAATAATAGAATGAGTACGTCTGGTATCATAATACATTCTGGCAATACTTTCATCCAGAAAAGTGTATGAGAAGGGGAAGCCGGGACAGGTTTCAGCCATGGAATTTTCGATGTATTTAATGGTGGAATTCATATCTTCAGGAGCAATTCTGATCATGATAATACTTCTGAACCAACTAAGCTGCGAGATGAGAAGAGGTCTTATTTCCCCTGAAAGTGAGGTATTATGGAAATCCTTGATAACTCCCACTATATAACCATCATGGCCGAACATGCTGAATTTTTTACCAATCGGGTCTTTCATTTCCATTAATTTGACCGCAGTTTCATTAACCACGTATTCAATTTCCGGATGAACTGCTTTATCCAGAGTAAAACCATTACCGGCAACAAATGGAATCTGAAAGAGCTTAAAGAAATCATTATCAGTGTTATAGAAGCGAAAAATCACTCTATCGTCATTTGGTTTTCCTTCCCAGGTGACGGGGTTTACGTTTCCCACTTGTGAGGGAAGAGAAGTGGAAGTGGTTACAGCCAATACATTTCTATTTTTGAGCAGTTCTTCTTTGATAGTATCATACTTTTGATATTGTTCATTTCGCATAGGCAGATGAATCACATAATCTGTATTAATACCCAGGTCTTTTTTATTGATATAATTGATTTGCTGATAAATTGCAAAAGATAGAATAATGAGAATAATGGAGATCGTGAATTGGAAAACTACCAGTAATTTACGGAAAGATTTCATGGAATCCGAGCTGAATTTATGACAGAAGATCTGAACAGGTGAATAAGATGAGAGGAAAAAGGCAGGATATGTTCCGGCAAAAATCCCTGTAAATAGCACAATTAGAGGAAAGCCAATGATGAATAGGAGATTTGAGATAGTAATGGAGGTATTTTTGGCAGTTAATAGATTGAATTGAGGCAATAGGAGTTCAACCAGGGCGATAGAAAGAAGCATGGCAATACAGGTGATTAACATTGATTCTGAGAGGAACTGCATTATGATCTGTTTCCTCTGAGCCCCCATTATTTTCCTTACACCAATTTCTTTGGTGCGCAGGGCATAACGGGCATTTGCCAGGTTCATAAAATTGATACAGGCAATGAGGAGAATGAGGATTGCTATGCCACTAAGAACATAAACCATAATCAAACCGTCTGGAGTATCTAAGGGGGAATAGAGATGCACATGACTAAATAGTTGCAGGTAGAGCATATCCTGATCTATCTCCCTGGGGCTATGATCAACCAGAGCAGTTTTGATCTTTGGTGCAAATTTTTCATAATCAGTATTAGGATACAATTGCACAAAGCCGGAGCATTCCCAGCTCCAGGTATCAGCTCTTTCACCCATCACAGCAAAAGAAATGATATAATCAATATTCAAGCTTGATTGAACAGGAAAATCTTTAATGATCCCTGTAACAGTAAAGGGACTGTCATTATTGACTATGATAGCTTTTCCCATAGGAGATTCATTACCAAAAATTTTATGTGCAGAACTGCTGGTGAGAATAATAGAACTGGGATCAGACAACGCAGTTGCGGCATCTCCTCTGATAAACTCCACATCAAACATCTCAAAGAAATTTGGCTCCGTCGCCATCACGTTACTTTCATTAAAATCTTTGTCGTTATAATTAAGTGCAAGATTATTAAAAAACCGATACCGGGCTGCATTTTTTATCTCGGGATAATTATCTCTTAGAACTGGTACCATTTTGAGGGGTATAGTTCTACCTCCGGAAGGAGAAGCACTTTGCTCATCATACATGGAAATCTGGTAAATATTTTCAATATCCTGATGGAATTTATCAAACAGCAGTTCATCTTGGACCCAGAGCAACAGCAGGAGACTAACTGTCATACCCAGAGCCAGACCCAGAATATTGATCAAAGAATATCCCTTATGTTTCTGCAAATGTCTTAAAGCTATCTTCAAATAATTTTTCAGCATAATCTGCTCCAGATCATTTTAGTAAAAGCAGTTTTCCAGCAGTTTCATTTTCATGATCATCTGCCTTGATCAGGTAAATGCCGGATGGGAGGATTTCTCCCTGCTCATTTCTGGCATCCCAGCAGTATTCCGGTTTGCTGTCTGAAAGCCAGAACTCATTAACTTTTTCACACTTCAGGTTAAATATCTGATAATGAATTTTGTCGTTTTCCTGACGCCTGGTATGCTCATTCATCCGGTAGATAGTGGTTGATTGATTAAAGGGATTAGGATAATTACAGCAGCGAGTGGAAGCAGGAGCAATATTGCTGCTATCATTATGAGTAAGATAAATATTTGCAAAGTAGGGTATCCTGTTTTTGGCAGTGATCGTCAACCTGAGAAAATTTTCATTGAAATCTTCCAGTATAACAAATCCTGAGCCATTCGCATCAGCCTTTTCTGCATAAATCAGATTCCCTTCACTGTCTGATAGAGCAAAAAGGGCATTAGGCTCTGTAGTAAGATCAAAAAATAAGCTTTGGTCAATGAAATAGTTATATTGTACATCCAGCTCCTGTGGAATACCCAGACATGGCGTCAAAGAAGGATCACCAAGCAGCGTAAGCGAATAAATATGTCTCGTTTTAAGGCTTTCATCAATACCATTGACTCCTTCTACAGCATGACGCATTTCATTAATGATCCTACCCAGATTATCATATTCCGGGTGCATCAGGGCATCAAAAAGTCCCATTTGATCTGGAGTAAGGGGCAGGAAGGGATCATTATTCCCGGTAGCTATTTTCCAGTTTACATTTAGATAAGTTCTGGTGGTGTTACCTATATAGGCAACACCACCTTTATCAGGCAGATTAATAAATGCTTCACCGAAGCAATCATTCTCAAGGAATGTTGCCGAGCATCAGCCCCCACCCATCACAATTGGGTATTTTTGATAGTTATCCAATTCTTCCAGGTCCGCAATTGTGAAATCTGGATACTTAAATCGAAAGGCATCAGAATTACCTATATAGTAATAAAAACCAGTTCCAGAATTAATTTCATTTTTTATATCCTGCACCAATGCTAAAGTATCCGCATGGGGATACAACATGCTGATGCCATTTATTCCATTTGTTTCATAAGTATAGGGATTATAGTATGTATCGTTAAAATACCAGTCCCAGCCATAATTGATCACAGCATTCCGATGATCAGCATAATCTGGACTATTATTGGAAACCCCCAGAGCATTTGACAGATAGGAGAGATCAGCAGCATTCAGGTACTGATCTTTTTCATACCAGATAGTTTTGTTTACCAGAGCAGATAATTCTATTCCATTGCTGCAAGGAAATCTGCCAACATAAATATCAGGAATTCTATTAAGGTCAGTTACTTCACCAATTACTCCATATATCAGGTCAGAATGGATATCTCCAGGACCATTCGGCAAACCTTCCGACTGAGTGGGAATGCTGTAATCTCCAGTGGCATCACCAATCAGCAGAAGAAACTTTGGAGCAGGCTCCAGAAGAAAATACTGTTCTTCAACCCAGGAATCAATTTCTTCAATTGTGCTTTCAGATTCACAAAAAAGGCTGGTAATAGCAAATCCCTTTTCCGTTTTCCAGTCACAGAAATCATTTAAAGAAGGATTGTCCTCCCAGTATTGATCAGCAACAATCAGGAAATTATCCTGAGCAGAAAGGCATAGGTAAAACATGATAACCAATCCGAGCACAAGATACTTTTTCATATTTATCTCCAGCTATTAATCTGGCTGGATCATGCCATCCAGAAGGTTAATGATCCTATCACCAAAAGCAGCTTTCTCACGGGAATGTGTGACTTGAATGATAGTCGTCCCTTGCTGGTTCATCTTCTTTAATGCTTCCATAATTTCCAGACCCTGCTCAGAATTGAGATTTCCGGTAGGTTCATCAGCCAGCAGCAGGTCTGGTTTCCCGATAATAGCCCGGCAGATACCCACCAATTGCTGCTGTCCTCCAGAAAGCTGATTGGGGAAAAGGTCTTTTTTAGCAACAATATTGAATTTATCAAGGATATCACAGACCAGGCTTTTTCGTTCAGCGGATTTCACTTTTTGGTACAAGAGGGGAATTTCAATATTTTCATAAACTGTGAGCTCGTCTATCAGATGATATTGCTGAAATACAAAGCCAATTTCGTGTTTATGGATCTCTGTACGTTTTTTGTCATTGTAGGAATGGATGGGAATATCCTTATAGAGGTATTCACCTTCATCAATAGATTCCAGCATTCCCAAAAGGTAAAGCAAAGTAGATTTTCCTGCCCCGGATGGTCCCATCACAGTTATAAATTCTCCCTGCTTCACTTCCAGGTCTATATCCCTGAGGATATACTCACGCCGGTATTTATTAACGTAGTATTTAAAAACTTTCTGCATTTTAAGCATTATATCTCCTATTCATATTTCATTATATTCGCTGGATTCTGGTTTGCTGCTTTGAGAGTATGAAAACCTACAGTTATAATGGCAATGATCAACGCTGCGAAACCCGCGACAACAAATAAGAGGGGATTCAATGGCGTTCTATAGGCAAAATTCTGCAGCCAGGCACTCATAGCATACCAGGCAAGGGGCCAGGCGATCAGATTTGCGATCAGCACCCATTTTATAAAATCACTGGTTAATAATACAACTATAGACCAGATGGGAGAGCCAAGCACCTTACGTATTCCAATTTCACGGGTTCTTTTTTCTGTGATGAATGCTGCCAGGGCAAATAATCCCAGACAGGCGATCAAAATTGCGATAATAGCAAAAACTGCTATCTTCTGCGCAAAGCTGTCTTCTTCCCTGAATTGCATCATAAATATATCATTAAGCGGGAAGTAATCAAAATCACGTTCCGGTAAAAACTCATTGGACACTAATTCAATTTGAGAGGCTGCCAGTTCAATGTCATTTGTGCGAACCAACAGGAAATCACTTCGCGGGTTATAATGAATGATCATGGGTTCGATCACATTTTTTGCTTCTCCAAGATGAATGTCTTTGATCACACCAATTACATTAAGTTCCACATCTACACCATCAGCGGGAACCCAGATTATTTTATGACCATCAATATTATCCCAGCCCGTCATTTTAAAGGCAGTTTCATTCATCAATATTGAAGATGCTGAGTCAGCTTGAGATCCTCTGATAAAATTTCTACCTGTGATCAAATCCACGTCAAGCGCATCAATGAAATTCTCATCAACAAATATCTCATCAGTCATTATGCCAATTTCATCTGTGCGATAATCAAAATATACCTCAGCAGTAGGTAATGTGTTACCAGGCAGCTGACGCAGTCTGGCAGAATTGCTTACTGCTGGTAGTTCCATCACTCTCTCTTTGAATATATCTGATTCCAAATCAATTCTCACGTCCCGGGTCCTGATTACCAGAACACTTTCCTTATTATAACCAAGATTGATTTTCTGCATATATTTTAATTGACTAATAACTACGAGCACTGCCAGGATTAAAGCAATAGAAATCGAAAATTGCCCGATAACCAGAATCCGGCGCATGACAATACCCTTCTTACCGGATTTAAATTCACCTTTGAGAGTACTGATAGGCTTAAATGATGATAACACCATTGAGGGATATAAACCAGAAATTACACCAATAAAGATCGCTGCTAACATTGCAAAAGGAATAGTGAATGGATTCTGGATGATGTTAAATTCAAGAGGTTTGTTTAAGAATGGCTGTAGCCATGATAAGGAGATTTCTACGGCTCCCAGAGCTATGATCATTGCCAGAATTGTATATAGGATTGATTCTGTTAGAAACTGCATTGATAATTGGAATTTATCAGCACCAAGAACCTTTCTGACACCTATTTCCTTACCTCGATTAGAAGATTTTGCTGTGGATAGATTGATGAAATTTATGGAGGCAACTATCAAAACAAGGATTGCAATGATGATAAGGCTGTAAGGGATAGAGGCATCACTTTTATTCAGATTAAAGGCATCATACCTCAGTTCAGAAGATTTAAGATGCATCTCCAGTAATGGCTGCATTACTGGCGTGAACATAGTGGTCATCCCATTTTGCCTGGCTACATCAACGATTTTTTGTTCCATTGATTTAACGTCGATATTATCCTGCACTCTCACATATCCTGTAAGGGTGAGATTTTCCCATGAATCCCACCAGAGCGGGTTAAATGAAGGATCCATTGTAATTATTACACCGTACCGCATATGAGTGTTTAAAGGGGGCTCTTTTACAATTCCAGCCACATAGCCATTCTCTATAAAACTGATCTCAATGCTCTTTCCAACTGGATCTTCATCACCATATATTGCTTCAGCAGTAGCTTCTGTAAGATATACAGCATTAGGATCGGAGAGAGGATTTTCTTTCTCACCACTGATAATTTCTGGTCGAAATACCCTGAAATAATCACTATCGGTGAGTAATGCTCTACGGAAAATTGCCATGGAATCTGGTTGTTCAATATCATTTCTGAGCAGGCGTACACCATAGCGTCCAATCCGCGTTGCTGCCACCACTTCCGGTACGTTTTCTTCCAGAAACCCATATAAAGGTCCCACTGTGACAGCGGATATCCAGTCCTTGGAATTATCATTAGATACTATTCTATAGATATTCTCCGGTTCTTCAAATTGATGATCAAAGGTGAGATCATCAAGAACATAAAGACTGATGATTATGCAGACATAAAGTCCCAGAGCAAATCCCAGAATATTGATAAAGGAGTAACTCCTGTTTCTGGAAATTCCCCTTAATGCAAGTAAAAAGTATTTCTTAAACATAATAATTTCTATTCATATTTCAAAGCATCGGCTGGATTTGCATTTGCAGTTCTTACTGTTTGGAATATAATTGCTATCATTGCAATGAGCACAGCTATGGCTCCTGAAATGATAAAAGTGAGGATCCCGGGATCTATATGGTAAGCAAAATTCTTTAACCACTGCCTGGCTACATACCAGCCAAGGGGAATGGCAAAAATATTTGCCAGAGCTACCCACTGGATAAAATTTAATAGTAGAAGCCGGGTCATTTCTCCCGTAGTGGCACCAAGTACTTTGCGAATTCCTATCTCTTTGCGGCGCTGACTGATAGAATGACTGGAAAGTCCCAGTAATCCAAGACAGGCAACAAAAATGGTCAGAAGAGAGAATATTTTCACAACTGTGCCGGTATTCTGGTCTCTCGAATATAAGGCATTGAATTCATCATCCAGAAAAATGAAGCTAAATGGATAATCGGGGAAAAATTCCTGCCATTTTGTTTCCATATATTCCAACGCTTCATTTATTCTGCCCTTTTCAATTTTTGCTGCAATAAAGCTTGCGGGATTATTTAAAAGAGGATAAATTATTACTGGCTCGATGTTTTGATGCATTGTAATAAAATGAAAATCCTTAACTACTCCAATAACCTCCACGCCTACAGAATCACCAGATTCTCTATAGATCATCATACCGATTGGATTTTCCCAGCCTATTTGCTGAACAGCTGTCTCGTTGATCAGGACGCTGTTTTCATCAGAATCTTCATTTTCAGACCGGAAGTTTCTACCTTCTATAATCTGCATATCAAGTGCTGATATGAAATCAGGTTTAATATTTAATCTGCTCCAAATCCAGATATCATCAGAAGCAGACCCTTCTGGAAGAAGACCTGTTCGGCTAAAAGTACGTCCTGGTATATTACTCGCTGATCCAACACTTTTGATCCCGCTGAATTCACGCAGAGAAGCACTGAAATTATCTGCTTGATTATACATTGGTCTGCCAGACATTTCGAAAACAGCAACCTGCTCTCTATTATATCCAATATCTTTTTGTGAGATATAATGCATCTGCTGCTGAATGATCACCGTTAGTCCGATCATGGCAATGGAAAGGGTGAACTGAAATATCACCAATATACGACGCAGTAAAACACCTTTATCCTGTGATTTAAATGCCCCCATTAGAACCTGAACCGGTTTATAGCGGGATAACACAAATGCCGGGTATAATCCTGCCAGAATACCGATCAAAATACAGATCGCCAGCATGGAATAACCTATCAATTGTAACTCTTCACCACCCATGATAATCTGAGAACCAGAGATACTGTTCAAAAAAGGTATTGTAAGTTCCAGTAAAGGGATTGCCAGCAATATCGATAGCAGTGTGATTCCCAGTGATTCACCCAGAAACTGCATACGGAGCTGGCTGATTTGAGATCCCACAACTTTTCGGATGCCTACTTCACGGGAGCGCTGCAAACTGCAGGCAGTTGAAAGATTCATATAGTTCACTGTTGCAATGACCAAAATCAAAAGAGCAATTATAGCAAAAATGTAAATATTTTTAATATCTCCTTTATTAGCGATTCTATCAAAGATAACGTCTGTGGAATGAAGATGGACATCATTGAGAGCCTGCAGGGTAATAGTGAAATTTTCTCCCACATCATATTCTCTGGTTAAAGCTGTAATTCGCTCATCAAGACCAGTTAGATCAGCTTTGGGGGCAGCCAGCATATAAGTGGGCATTGCAATCATCTGCCACTCTTCCAGCCAGATAGGTCTGGTGCTGTTTTCCGGTTGTTGTGCTTTTGCCAGAGCTGCAAAAGTTGAAATCGAAGCCAGGGCATCAAAGGTGAAATGAGTATTAGCCGGTAAATCTGACATTATTCCAGTCACTGTCATTTCTATTCCAGCAGCTTTCACAGACTTTCCCATCACCTCTTTATCACCGAATAATGAATTAGCCATTTTAGTGGTTAAAACTAAATTGTAAGGTTCGGAAAGTGCCGTTTGAATATCCCCTTTCAATAATTTAAAATCGAATATTGCAAAGAAATTGGTGTCTGCTGCTCTCATTTTTTCAGCATAAATCCCTTGTTCGTCTCCGATTTGCATCAACGTTCTGCGTCCACCGGATACTCGCGTAGCAGCTTCAATTTCAGGAAAGTTATCCGTCAGAACAGTTCCCAAAGGAGGCATTGTGATACCCACCCTCTGCTTATTTGTACCCAGTGCTGCATCAATGGTAAGTACGCGATATATCCTGTCCGCTTTGGAAAACATATTTTCATAAGAATACTCATAATTGATAAATAACATAATAAGTAAACAGGCAGTTATCCCAATAGTAAGTCCCAATATATTGATAAGAGAATAAAGTTTATTTCTTAGAATATTTCTTATAGCAATTTTTACATAATTTTTGAACATAATGCACTCCTATTCATTTCGTAAAATATCAGCAGGATTTGTATGACTTGCCTTTAATATCTGAATACTTATCGTAAAGATACAAATCAATAATATCACTAAACCTGCAGTTAAAATTGATTCAAGCGATATTGACGTTCTGTAGGCGAAATTTGCCAGCCATTGGTTTAAAAATATCAAGGCAGCCGGTATAGCTAAAATAAATGCTAATAGAGTAAGATTGAGCTGTTCTGTGATAACAAGCATTATCAGACTATAAATACCTGCTCCCAGCGATTTTCTGATCCCGATCTCGCGCCTGCGATTTTCTGTGATCAACAGCATCAAACCCAGAAGACCAAAACTTGCTGTGATAATGGCAATATAAGTAAATATAACCGTGATCTTTCCCGTAATTCTTTCATTCTCATAATTTCCACTCAAACCAGTTCTTAACGTCATAAACTCAAAAGCGCTTTCCGGAGCGGATTTCTCCCAGGTTTCCTCTAAATAGGGGATGATCTTAGTTGTTTCATTCACAGTAGTCCTGATGGCAATATAATCAGTTAATGATGAATACCTGCTTTCCCATATCTGCTTGATCACCAAAGGTTTGATATCGCGGTGCAAAGATTCAAAATTGAAATCTTTCACGATTCCAATGATAGTCAATTTGCCCCAACCTTGATGATACAGGTTTCTGCCTATCGCTTCATCTGGCTCATATCCCAAGACCTGCGCATATTCTTCATTTATTAAAACTCCTGAATCTATATCGCCTTTATCTCCAGTTACAAAGTTACGCCCGGCAACAATATTTAGCCCAAATGTTGCCGGAAAATCATCTCTCACCAGAAGGAAAGGTACTTTTGATTGTTCAGAAAAATCTTCTGTGATTGAAAAACCCTCACTGATATGATTCATACCCGCTATAGTACGCATTCCACAAACACTCTCAACTTTACCATTAGAGAGTATATCATCTTTGAATGCCTGATATTTCTCATCTGCTATGGGCGTATTATTCACCGGCAGGATGACAAGATTATCTTTATCATAATTGGTATCAAAATTCTCCAGAAAATTGACCTGTTTGGAGATTACCAATGAACTGGTGATCAGAATTGTTGTTATCATCAACTGAGTGATCACCAGCAATTTCTTCCAGATAAGGCTTTTTGATGTTACTATTTGGAAATTTATGAACTCACTCTGACTCAGCCGAGAGATTATTATAGCTGGATAGATACTAATTAAAATACTGATAAAATATCCCGTGCTGATAAGCTGCAGAACTGATCTCAGACTCCAGATCTGAGAATTTTGATAATATATGCCAACATATCTGCTGATCACTGGTAATGATGATTCAATGATCGTCATTGCTGCCAGGAGTGAAAATGTACATATTATTAAAGCTTCAATCAGGAATTGCCAGATAATTTGAATTCTGCTGGCTCCATTTACCCGATAAAGATTGATTTCATGAAGCCTTCTGCTACTGGATGCCAGGCTTAGATTTATATAATTTATTGTAGTGATCAGAAGCAGAAACATGGCGATGAATCTCAGAATAAATAACTGCTTCCGGTTTCCCCCAGTTTCTATTTCATCCACCAGTTTATTATCAAGGTGAATCTTTTCTAAAGGCTGAAGCAGTAATTTATTCTGATCTCTATATTCTGCTGGTATGTGGTTTTGGCAATAACTGTCAAAAGCTATTTCCAGCTCCTGACTACCACTGTTTGCTAATAAGTAAACATAGCAGAAGTCACTATCGAGTGACCCTAAATATCTATTCCAGGGTTGACTTTCCAACGTAGAAAATGAAGCAATAAAATCTAAGTGAAGATGCGATTGTCGGGGGAGATCACTTATTACGGCGCAAACGGTTAGATCATAACCATTATTGACTTTCAGCGATTTACCAACCGCATCTTCACCATTGAAATAAACCTTTGCTGTTGTTTCCGATATTGCCACTTGACCTGGTTGATCAAATGATCCTGAAACATCACCAGCTAATACTTCAATATCAAAAATATCAAATATACCTTTATCGGCATAAAATAGATTCTTCTCCTGATAGAGCACGTCATTATACTGAATATTAAAACCCAGTCCCCAGTAATTCCATAATCTACTTACTGATGAAACCTGATCAGGATATGACAACTGGAAATCCCTTCCAATTCTGTCAGGACAATTACCTTCGTATCTGAGCACCCCATCAGCAGATTCATAGGATCTGATCACCCTGTAGATATCCTGTGAATTTTTGTTATATTTATCGTAACAGCATTCATTCAGGCAATAAACGGCGATTAAAAATACACAAACAAAACAAAGAGTGAGACCTGTAACATTGATCACCGTCAGAAGCTTATTTCTTCTGATATTTCGGAGCGCAGTTAACAGATAATTCCTGAACATGGCTGCCTACTCGTACCTTAATGATCTTATGGGATTAGCGTTTGCTGCTTTAAGCGTATGCCAGCTCAAAGTGATCAAGGCAACCCCCAGAGCAATTAGACCAGCATAGATAAAATTCAATATCCCGGCATCTATTCTATAAGCAAAATTATCTAACCATTTCGTCATATAATACCAGGAAAGTGCTCCTGCCAGAAGGTTTGAGAATATAACTAATATCAGGAATCTGCTTGATAGCAGCACCAGAATGTTCGCGACGCTTGCTCCCATTACTTTTCTGATACCTATCTCCCTGATCCGGCAGGTTGTTGTATAAGAAACCAGCCCAAAGAGACCCAGACAGGAAATCAGAATTGCCAGGACAGCAAACAGGTTGAACAATTTGCTCATCCGGAATTCGGCCTTGTATAATCGATCATAATATTCATCCAGGAACCTGTATTCAAAAGGATAATCATCACTGTATTTTTCCCATAATGTTTTTATATCAGATAAAGTTGCTTCCATATCACCTGTCTGCATCCTGATGAATATCTGATCATGTACATTTTTATCTGCAAATGAGATTATTAAAGGTTCTATTTTACTGTGCAAAGATTTAAAATGAAAATCTTCTACTATTCCGATTAATTCCCCTTCTTCCTCACGATAATATGATATCCCGATTCCCAGAGGATTATCTTTTCCGATTATCTTAAGCACTTCACTATTACAGATATAATTCAAAGTATCAGATGTAATTTCACTAGAAAAAGCTCTGCCTTCTTTGATCTTGATATCAAATGTCTCAAAAAAACCCGGACCCACATTAAGAGTATGCACTAGATGTCTTCTATCTTCGGAATCCGGCATCCCTTCCCAACTTAATCCATACCCGGAGTTATAAATATCTGTAGGTCGTCCGCTGGAGGTAGTAAGTGATTTTATCCTGGGGTTACTTAATAATTCTGCTTTAAATGCCTCAAACTGGGGTCTCAAACTTGTATTCTGATTTATTTTAATGATCTGATCTTTATTATAGCCCAGATCAATATTGCGTATGAGATTTATCTGCTTAAATATTATCATAGTGCTTGAGATCAAAGCTATGGAAAGTGTGAACTGAAAGATCACTAACACCTTTCTAAATATCGCTCCACCTTTACTGCTGCTTACTTTGCCTTTTAATACCTGTACGGGCTTAAATCCTGATAATACCAGAGCTGGATAACTGCCAGCTACAAATCCTGTGATCAAAGCAATTAATATAATACCAGTTAATAATCTCCAGTTACCCGTAAGATCAAGGCTCATCTCCTTGCCGGTAAAAGTATTGTAATAAGGCAGGAGAATTTCTACTATGACAATACCAATACACAGTGCCAGGAACGCTATCAGCAAAGATTCACCCAAAAACTGCCAGATAAGCAAACTGCGATTTGCACCTGCAACTTTTCTAATGCCAATCTCGCGTGCTCTTAATGGTGACTGGGCAGTAGATAAATTCATGAAATTAATGCAGGCGATCACCAGGATAAATACAGCAATTAATGAAAACATCTTAACGTACAACTCACTGCCATGCCCACTCCAGTCTGCAGTATAATTAGATTTCAAGTGCATGTCTTTAAGTGGCTGCAAATGCAATTCCACATAATATCCAGGATCATGTTCAGATAGAAAATCCTCAATTTTTGCGTTCAATTCCTTATATGGCACCTTATCTGCCAGTTCCACATAAGTAATATATGAATTACTGCCCCAACTGGTTTCAAGATCAGCACCAAACTGTTCCAGAATTTTAAATGGAGCTATTATATCGAATTGAAGATGGGTGTTTGCAGGGGGATCTGCCATCACACCAGTTACTGTTTGATCGATAGCATTATTAAAATTTAACACTTTACCAATGGGGTCTTCGTCTCCAAAATACTTTTTGGCAATGGATTCAGTGATCACAAATGAGCTATTCTCTGCCAGCACCTGACTTTTATCACCTTTCAACAGTGGAAAATTAAATACCTCAAAAAATGACGGATCGGTAAGAATAATATCTGATTCACGAAACAATTTATCATCGTATTTTATTAATCCGCTTACGCCATATTGAATACGCACACTGTTAATTATCTCAGGAAAACTTTCTACCATTGCAGGACCTAAGGGAGCAGGAGTGACACCTACAGGAAAGGGGTCATCTCCCTGTTTCTGATTTTCTGCCACGCGATAGATATTCTCAAAATTAGGATGAAATCTGTCATAACTAAGCTCATCACTCACCCAGAGCAATATGAATATACAGCAGCTCATTCCTATAGCCAGTCCCAGTATATTGATCAAAGAAAACGCTTTTCTCTTATATAAATGCCTGATCGCTGTCTTGATTATACTGAATATCATAATATTTCCCTCATTTACTCATACCTGATTGATTTTATCGGATTGCTCATTGCTGCCCTTAATGCCTGAAAACTTACCGTAAATAATGCTATCACTAAGGCTGCCAGACCGGCGATGATGAAATTAAGAAGAGTTATCTGGATGTGGTAGGCAAAATTCTCTAACCATTTATTCATGAAATACCAGGCAAGGGGCCAGGCGATTACGTTTGCCAATAGCACCCAGCGTGAAAATTCTGTTGATAATAAAAGCACTATCTGACGGATAGTGGCACCCAGCACTTTGCGAATACCGATTTCTCTTCTTCGCTTTTCTGCCGTGAATGATGCCAGTCCAAATAATCCCAGACAGGCTATAAAGATGATCATCATAGTAAAATAACTGAAAAGCTGGATCAATCTTTCTTCCCCTTCATACATCCGGCTCAGATGTTCATCCAGAAATACATACTGAAATGGATCATCAGGATTATATTGCTGAATGATATCTTTGATATCAGTCATTGTCTGATGCAGATTCTCACCTTTTAAACGGATAAACAGATTCAGATTTCCTCCGCTGCGTGCTTCCAGATTATCATTGATCAGATATATTATCATAGGACTGATCTCCTGCCGCACGGAATTGGGATGAAAATCTTTTACTACTCCAATCACTTCCTGATAAAATGCAGTGCCTAAGCTATCTGTATAAAGAAATACACGCTTTCCGATTGGGTTATCCCAGCCAAATTTTCTCACTAAAGCTTCATTTACTAATATCACTGAAAAACGATTCTCTTCCTGATCACGCTGATAGTTTCTGCCTTCAACTATAGTCATATCCATCGTGGGAATAAAATCATAATCTATCTGCATGAATTGGCAACTCGTCTGACTAAAACCTCCCTCATTATTTTCAATAGTTGCTGGAAAACGGTTAAAAGTAGTGCCTGGCATATTTAATGAACAAGCTGCTGAGATTATCTCAGGATTATCTCTGAGTTCCTGTTTGATCACTTGGAGATTCCTGGCTACCAGTGTATCGCGCACGGTAACTGCCAGCACATTTTCCTTATTGAACCCCATATCAATATCCCGGGCAAATTTCATCTGCTCAACCAAAATAAGAGTGGAAATGATAAGGGTGATTGAAATTGCAAACTGCATAACTATTAATATCTTACGCAGCACCATACCACCTGTGCCATTTTCTGATCTTGATTTTATTGCTTCCACAATGCTAAAATTTGACAACACTAATGCCGGATATATTCCTGCCAGAAGTCCCACAAATATTCCTAATCCAATAATCCCCAGGATCAGAACATGATTATTTAATAAATTTAAACTGATGTCCCGTACAGCAATACTATTAAATACTGGTAATAATAATTCTGCAATGACCAGTGCAACCAGAGAAGCAATCAATGATAAAATGATAGATTCCACTAAAAACTGGCGGATCAATAGTCCTCGTGGAGAACCGAATAATTTCCTGAGCCCCACTTCTCTGGCTCGCCTTACTGATCTGGCTGTTGCCAGATTCACATAATTAATACAGGCAATTATCAATAAGAATAATCCTATGGATGCCATAATATATAAATTATTAAGATTGCCATTAGGAACCATTTCCCAGATAAGATTTGATTTCAGATGAATATCTTTAAGAGGCTGCAGAGACAGCTCTGACGTACCATCCAGAGTATCATATTTCTCTTTCATATAATCAGTGAAAAATTGAGGGAATTTTGCCTGAAGCTCTTTTGCATCAGCACCTTCATACAATTTTAGATAATGATATACCTGCCAGCCATACCAGGCAATTTCCTCTCCCTGTCTATAAGCTAACCTCCAGGGTAAAAGAGCTTCATATTCAAAATGACTCCGTCCCGGCTGATCTTTGAATACTGCTTTAACAGTTATCGGAAATTGTTCATCTAAGAGCATGGTTTTACCCAATGCTTCTTCTGATCCAAACAATTTCTTTGCCAGGCTCTCAGAGATGAGTATTCCAACTTCTCCGGTTAAACCATCCTTTGGGTTACCAGCAATAAATTCCGTGGCAAAAACATCAAAAAAAGTCGAGTCCACAATATATACCTTTTCTGAAGCTATCAGATTCTGCTCATAGGAGATATTTGCTGAATGAGTGTATAATCCATTTGCTCCCCTCACCCGTGTTACTGCTTCTATTTCTGGATATATTTCTTTCATTTGAGGGGTTATAGGTCGTGGGGCATTGCAGTAAGTATCGATCTTCCCCCCCATATTATTCCGGTTAACCAAACGATAAATACGTTCTCCACCTGGCTGAAATTTATCGTATGATACTTCTTCCTGAATATAAAGACTGATCAAAATACAACAGGTGATGCTGATAGCCAGTCCCGCTATATTCAGCAGTGAATAAAACTTCTGACGGAGTATATTCCGGTAAGCAATTTTTAGATAATTCAGTATCATGATTTTATATTCCTATTCGTATTTCAAAGCATCTGCCGGATTTGTCCTTGCGGCATGTATTGCTCTGATGCTTATTGTCAATATGGCAATTATTAATGCTATCAATCCTGCTGCGACATATATAAGTGGTGAAAGTTTTGTACTATAGGCAAAATTCTCCAACCAATTTTTCATTCCCCACCAGGCAACAGGCCAGGCTATTACATTGGAAATTATCACCAGGATGGCAAAATTGCTGGTTAGCAGATATACGATTGATTTCTCTGTGGCACCCAGTACTTTACGGATGCTGATCTCTCTGATCCTTTGCTCCGTGGCATAAGCTGTTAAGCCCAGAAGTCCCAGACAGGCAATGAAAATGCAGATAATGGTGAAATAACTAAATACACGGCTGGTCTTTTCTTCTGCTTCATATTGTGCTCTCAGGTTGTCATCCATAAATTCGTAGCTGAAAGGAAATGTCGGGCAAAATTCGTTCCATTTCTCTTCCATAAAACTCAGGGTAGATTCCAGATCACTTTGATCTATCCGTAACGTTATTGTCTGTAATGGCTCATCAGAAAGCATTAATATGAGTGGATCAATCAGATTGTGCAGAGATGTGTAATGAAAATCTTTCACTACTCCAATCACGCGTGTATTTCTGGTTGCTGTTCCGTCTGGTGCGGCTCCGAAATCAAGTTTCTTGCCAATGGCATTTTCACCCCAGCCCAGATTTTCTGCACAGCTTTGATTTATCAGGCAGGCTTCTTCCAGATCGGTTGCCAGTTCAGGATCAAATTCTCTACCCAATAGTATCTTTATATCCATCACATCCAGATAATTCTCATCAACCATCACAAAGTTGATGGCTTTCTCACTCATCTCACCTTCATCTGTTTCAAAACGCTGCACAATGATACCATATCCACTACCTGGTATGCTTGATGATGTGCCGGCTTTCAATATCTTCGGATGCTGCAAAAGCTCATCTCTAAAGGTTGCCAGATTTCTGGCTCCCGTTGTATCTCTAATTGTCAAAACCACTATATTATCTTTATCAAATCCCAGATCAGTATTCTGCATGAATTTAAGCTGACTTACCACTCCCAGAGTACAGATTATCATGATGATAGATATGGAAAATTGCACTACTACCAAAAGCTTACGTAAGGTTGTACTTCCCTTGCTCAATTTTCCTTTAAGTACTTCCACGGGTACAAACGATGATAGGTAAAATGCTGGATAACTACCCGATACTAATCCCACCACTACGCTCACCAACAGAAATAACCCATAATAATTAAGGTTTTCACCAATGTTTAAGCTGAGTTCTCTTCCGGCAAGCTCATTAAATGTCGGCAAGAGCAATTCCACTGCTAATACTGCCAACACATAAGCAAATATGCTGATCACTACTGATTCCAGCAGGAATTGCATTTGCAATGAACCTCTCTGCGCTCCTGCTACTTTGCGGATTCCCACTTCTGTTGCACGTCCTGATGATTGCGCTGTCGCCATATTCATGTAGTTTATGCAGCCTATCAATAATAGAAAAAGTGCTACAATGCCAAAGATAAAAACATACCCCATATTACCGGTAGGTAGCTCATATTTCAGTTTGGAATTCAAATGCACTTTATCCAGTCGCTGCGCCATTAACTGGAATTTGGCATTGAGGGTTTCTCCTAACGCTTTGATGTATTTTTCATTAAAGGCAGGATAACCTCGCATGATGTTGTCAATTGATCCGCCCTCTGTTAGTTTTATAAATGAGTAAAATCCCACATTCCAGAAAAGATTGGGATCCAGACTGTGAAATGTTTCTGCTCCATAAAATTGAGCCAGTGTTACCATGGAAGCAAGAGCCTCAAAGTTCAAATGACTGTTTTGCGGCAGATCCTTGATCACACCCGTAACGGTAAATCCAAAACCGTATCCTGTCTCCAGATATTCGCCTAATGGATCTTGTGTACCAAAAATGCGTCTGGCAAAGCTTTCAGTAAGCACGATTTCATTGGGGTCATCAAGCGCTTCTGATGGTTCACCGCGTAAAAATTCATAGGAAAATATCTCAAATACCGTAGAATCAGCATAGTGAACATTGTCTTCAAAATACTTCTTGTTATCAATCTGAAAAAGATTGTTGTCCATAGCACGGTAACGGCAATATTGCTCAACATCTTCGGGAAATTCGAGCTTGATTGCCGGAGCCAAAGGTATTGCTGTTACCGCAAAAAGATCATCCGTTTCATTGATCGTGAAATGTGATTCCAACCGGTAAATGCGCTCATAATCTTCGTTATACTTATCATAAGAAAGCTCATTCTGTACATAAAGCCCGATCATGATAGCACAGCAAATCCCTATTGCCAGCCCGGCAATGTTGATTATGGTATAAAATTTCTTACGCATTAAATTGCGTACTGCTATTTTGAGATAATTCCAGAACATTAGATTCTCCTTATTTCTACTCTCCCGATCGGTTTTTATAAATGAAATTCTTTTTTGATATTCTCGGTTACTATGTGACCATCAAATAATTGGATGATCCGGTGTGCATATTCTGCATCTGTAGGTGAGTGAGTTACCATCACAATGGTAGTTCCGGCTTCATTTAACTGTGTAAGCATATCCATCACTTCTTCTCCATTGGCACTATCCAGATTTCCAGTAGGCTCATCTGCAAGTATCAGCTTGGGATTAGTGATCACGGCACGGGCAACTGCCACGCGCTGCTGCTGTCCACCAGAAAGCTGCTGCGGAAAATGCTTGGCTCTATGAGCTATCTTCATTCTATCCAATACCTCATTTACTCTTGCCTTACGTTCACTTGCCGCCATCTTAAGATATAATAAAGGCAGCTCCACATTCTCATAAACAGTAAGCTCATCAATCAGATTAAAACTCTGAAAGATAAAGCCTACATTTGATTTACGCATATTAGTACGCTGACGTTCCTTGAACTTTGCCACATCGGTACTATTAAAGAAATACTCACCGTCTGTGGGATTATCCAAAAGTCCGATCACATTCAGTAATGTGGATTTCCCACAACCTGAGGGTCCCATTATTGCCACAAATTCTCCTGCTTCCACGTGAATATTCACGTTATTCAATGCCAGGGTTTCCACTTCGTCTGTACGATACACCTTCATTAAATTGTTTGTCTTGATCATTGTTCCTCCAGTTTTATTTTAATATTAATTTTTCGGCTCTGCCAAAATTTGTATAACTTGATATGATAACTCTTTCTCCAGCTTCCAGTCCTTCCAGAACTTCATAATAGCGCGGATTCATTCTGCCTAATCTTATCTCCCGCTGATCCGCACTCTTGCCATCGGGATTGATCACAAACACATACTGCCCTCCAGTACTTTGATAAAAACCACCTCGAGGTAATAATAGTGCCATACTCGATTCGCCTAATTCCAATTTAATTCTAAAAGTCTGGCCCGTTCGTAAATTCTCGGGGTATTCTTCACCAGAAAATTCCAGATCCACACTAAACCTGCCGTTCTGAACTTCTGGATAGATCTTGCTTACCTTTAATTGATAGGTACCTCCTGCAAATTCAAATTCACCCATTAAATCTCGATTTATCCGTGAAATATAATGCTCATCTACATCCATATTGATCTTATAAGATCCTACTACATTAATTTCACCCAATCTCTGTCCCTGGGATTTAGCTTCTCCTATCTCTGCATTCAAAGATACAAGCTGTCCACTAATAGGTGCGCGTACATTCAAATTCTCCAGTTTATCTCGGACCATGCCCAGATTCTCTTCCATATTGGTAACTGAATTCTCAAGCTGCTCGATCTGAATTGCCCGGAATAAGGAATCCGTTTTCTGGCTCTCAACCACCAGACTTTGACGCTGTAAAGAATATTGATATGCTTCCTGGGAGCGTAAATAATCCTCTTCTGAAATGAATTCCTGCTCATATAGCTTCTGCTTCTGGGCATAATCTCGCTGCTGCTGCTCAAGCTGATAATTTACTTCCAAAAGCTGCTGACGCAGGCTCAGTTTGTTCTGTTCCATAGATAATCGTGTGCTACGCAGATTATTGATCTGATCTGCCAGATCTGCTTCACGGTTCATTATGCTCAAATATAGATTCGCATTGCTTAACCGCAATATTATATCACCTTCTTCTACTAATGAGCCTTCTTCCAAAAACACTTCTTCTACCCTGCCACCTTCCATGGCATCAAGATAAACTGTCCGGCTCGGTACCACCCGACCGGTTACTGTGATATAATCCTGAAAATAATCTTCCACTACTTCTTCAATAGTTATACGGTCAGTCTGAACATTGAATTTACTCCGATGATCTCCCCAGATTGCGCTGTATAACACTAAGCCAATAACTACCACTGCCACAACCAGCAGAATTATCTTCTTTGTCGTCCATTTCTTCTTCTCAATTTTTCTATCCATGAAATTTCCCCACAGTGCTTTTTTTACTTAATTCTAATGCAATTTGCGTACCACTCTCATAAACGCCTGATATACATAAATTTATCATATTTTCACTATCCCCCGGACTGTACGCCTGTGAACAGAACACTGTTCGCCAGCGTACACCCGAAATCTCATTTTAGGATAAAATCATAACCTTACGTCCACTTCATCCATCATGTCTATAAAGTCCATTTTCCCACCCCAATTCTCACCAATTTTCAGCTATTATCCCCTAAAACACCTGTACCACACCCGCCCATTACCCACCCTTAATGTGTAACAACAAAGCACTATCTCACAAAAAAATGTCACTATGTTCTTTGTTGTTCCTCCTCAAATCCACTTTAGGGGCTAAGTGAATATTATTTATAGTAGTTATAGGTCTTAAATGCCCTAAAGGTCATATTTTGATGGATTTTAGCTGAAAATGTCTGATTTGGGGGAGCATGTTTCACAAAAACATCTTTGATTAGAGCGAACATTTGATAATTTCCAAAATTAATAGGACCTGCACCGCTAACGGTACTCCGGAAGTGGGGCGAGAACTACGGGCAGTTTTCAGCAGCAATCTATATTTTCCACCTTAGCTATTTTCATGGATTGGTTGATTGCGGTCGTCATCTGCGCCCCACTTGCGGAATACGCCAGCGGTGCACATCTGACTTGGCGGGGTTGTTCATTTTTTGAAAGGAATTGACATTTGGAAGTGGATAATGAATGTGGGGAGAAATTAGGAGGTAGCATGAGAAGATCAGGGATAATATTCATAATTATCATATTGATGATAGCTACGTTTGCTTATTCAGGGGAGTACAGTAATTTTTTCTGGCAGGTGGAAAAGGGAGATATAACCGTTAATTTGTGCGGTTCAGTTCATTTGATGAGACCGGATTACTATCCTCTGCGGGAAGAGATCGAGCAGGCATTTGAGGAGTCTGAAATATTGGTGCTGGAATTTGATATCAATAAAATAGATATGAACAAAATCCAGGAACTCATCAATACCAGGGGTTTATATCCAGAGGGAGATAGTCTGAAGACGGATTTAGGTGAAGAATATTATGAGAAATTAGGTTCTGAACTGGCTGAATATAAATACACCGTGGAATCGGTGAAAAACCAGAAACCCTGGTATATGACGATGACGCTTTCCAGTGTGCGGGTGAGTGAACTGGGCTATACCGCTGAAGGTGGGACAGACCTTTATTTTGCTCAGAAGGCAAAGGGACATAAGGAAATACAGCAGTTGGAAACCGCCGAAGCTCAGTTTGAGATGTTAAGCGGCATGGATGAGCACATTCAGATAGAATATTTGAAGGAACTGATCGATAAGCGGGAAGAATTTAACCAGGAAGTGGAAGAACTGATGCAAAGCTGGATAGCTGGAGATGACAGCACCATGTATCGCCTGATGAATGAAGAAATAAAAGAGAATCCTGAGTTAACTGGATATTATGATAAGCTGTTCACTGAGCGTAACCTTAATATGACTGATAAGATAGAGCAGTATTTAACTGGAGATAATAAAAAAGAGTACTTTATAGTAGTTGGCTCAGGTCATTATCTGGGCGAAGATGGTATTGTGAATCTGCTGCGGGAGCGCGGCTATAGCGTAGTGCGCAAATAACCGGCTTTAATCATCCATACTGGGCTCTTCAAATACCTTATAATGCAGACGGAATGTGACTACGCGATCATTCTGATATTCCAGTCTGTAGCCTTCTCTTTCAATAATAGTGAGTTCACCATGCCCATAGATCCTCATCCGGTCAGGATCAATATCAGAATCCTTCAGAAATTCAAATACAGATAGAGCTCTATCAGTGGAGAGCACTTTATTATACACCACAGTTCCACGTTCATCAGCATGTCCATGGATGGAAATCTTATAATCAGGATTTTTTAGCAGAAGTTCTACAATTGGATACAATTTATCCTTTTCCTTTTCAGGAACATATTTTTTATCAAAATCAAAATAAATAATAGGCAGGGGTATTGGTTCTTTGATAATAATAGTATCTTTAAAGCTGGCAACAGAAAATTCTTCCACAGCATAGGGATCTTCACCAGCATCCACTCCAGCAATACCGCCTTCTTTTTGTTTAAACTCAAAATCTTTCGTGGGGTTATAATCCATAAAGATAGTCATTTTATCAGGAACTCGAGGAACCTTGAGAACGATATTCTGGGGATATTGAGAGGGATATAAGGGTTGAGCTTTCACATTCAGAAATCTCTCGCCAATATACCAGATATCCGTCTTTATGGGGGTTCTCCCGAGGTAATTATCATTGATGAAAATGTCCGTAGGTGTTGGTTCAGAACGGAAAACGATCCTTTTTCTGTGGGTACCTGCCGGAATCTTCTCAATGAGCTTATAGGGAGTGCAGGCAGATATAAGACATAGCGCTGCCATACTGATCAAAGCAAAAAATCTGATTTTAAAAGAAAACATTGCTACCACCAATTAAGATATTCTTAAATTCATAAACTAAAAGAAGGTAAATGTCGGTCAAGGAAATAATATTAATCGAGGCATAAGAGTAATAAAAATGCGGGTAAAACAAAAAGGCTAATAAAAAAAGTGATTGACTTTAATAATAGCAGTGTGTTAATTACGTAAATTTATGAGGGGCGAAATTAATTTTGAGTGCTAAATTTGAGAAGTTGAAACTATGTGTACTTTACGTTGAAGATGAAGACGTAGTACGCAACACTATCTATGAGATGCTAAGACGCAGGATTACAGATGTTTATGTAGCATCAGACGGTAGGGAAGGTTTAGCTGTTTTTCAAGAGCATAAGCCAGATTTAGTGATCTCAGATATTAGAATGCCTCACATGGATGGTCTGGAAATGATCTCAAATATCAAGAGATTGAATTCAGATGTTCAGATCATTATTACTTCCGCCCATAGCGAGTCAGAATATTTTTTAAAAGCAATTGATATTGGTGTAGATAAATTTGTCCTAAAACCGGTGGATAATCGCGATCTATTTGCTATTGTGAGTAAGATATATGAGCAGATGCATTTGCAGCAGAAAGCAATAGAAGAAGCGGCACGCCGTCAAGTGGCAGAACGCAACCTGCGTGAAAGCCAGGTGCAATTGCAGGCATTATTTGAGAATGTGGTTGTGGGCATGGGAATTATAGATACTGATCTGCGGATAATATTTTCCAATCAAGCGCTTGCGTCCATGTTTGATGAGGAAGAATTTACAGTTTTATCGCATTATTTTAATGAATATTTTGCTGATGACAGCTTTACGATCAATCATCTTAAGGTTTCAACCGAAGCCTATCATGATGGATCAGAATTAAGTTTCCGATCAGAGGAAGAGATATTTCTGCCGGGAGGAAAGAAATTCTGGGCAGAAATTTCAGTATCCATGATCTTATCAACAGAAAACCAGGTATCCAAATTCATTGTAGTGATTAATGATATCAATGACAGGGTGGAATCACAAAGAGATCGAGACCATCTGTATAATTCACTGATAAGCGAATTGGAGACAGCTGCATCAGTTCAGACATTTTTTTTACCAGACTGGCTTTGTGTTGAAGAGAAGCTGCTTTTTTCCAATAATTATACTCCATCAACCAATGTAGGTGGAGATCTTTTTGATTTAATCCCCCTGAAAGATGGCAGATATGTGATCTATATAGGAGACATTTCCGGTCATGGAGTGCAGAGCGCTCTGATGATGACAGCAGTGAAGGCTACAATTAAAATGCTGGTGGATAACGTAGTGGCTTATCTGCATCCCAGTGAGATCGTCAATCAGCTTAATCTTTTATTATCCAGAGACGTTTTTCAAAACAATTATCTTACTCTGCTACTGGGAGTGGTGGATCCTGACAAAAAGGAATTTATCTATTATAATGCCGGGCATCCTCCTATTATCAGTTTTAATAAATCAAATGGAGACGTGGCAATAATAAATTCTAACGGATCAATCCCTATTGGCTGGGTAGCTGATTTTGAATATACCAAAGAAGAAGAAGATATCCTTAAACTTGATGAGCATACAAGCTATCTTTTTTATACGGATGGGATGTTTGAGTGTGAAAATAAGGAGCAGGAAGAACTGGGAATTGATGGTATTACAAAGATGCTTACCAAAGTTACTCCTGATAATAGTACTGTGATGGTGCCCTATGTATTGAAGAATATAATCGAGGAAAATGGATTTGATATCAGTACTGATGATTTTACGATACTTTCCTTGAATCTCAGACGTGACCAGAATGACAAAATCCGTTACTATATAATCAATCCCGTAAAAGTAAATAGTGGAGAAGTGGGAAAACGATGTGAAGAATTTCTGAAAGCCAGAGACCTTGATGATCTGGCATTCCCTACTGAACTGCTGGTAAATGAATTTCTAAATAAAATCCTGGCTCATATCTCAGAGAAGGGTAGAGAAAGCGTTATTGTTATTCGTTTAAGGATTTATGAAAATAAACTTGAATTAACCTTCTGGGATAAAGGATCAGTATGGGAATTGCCCAGGCAGGTAACAGAAATAGATTTTAGCCAGAAAATGGATAATGAAGAGAATTCTATATATGTAATTCACCAACTGGCAGATGAGATAGTTCAAAAACGAATCGTAGGTGTGAATGAAACCAAATTCATTATGAATTTTGAGAGATCTGAATCATGATCAATAGTCTGCAGGTGATCAGGCGTTTTGCTTTTTGTGAATGGGGTGGTACGGAAACCGTGGTCTGGAATACTTCTCAGGAATTAAATCGGACAGGCAATCCCGTGGAAATATTAGCTACCCAGGCGCTAGCCCAGAAGCATAATGAGGTTAGAAATGAAATACCAATCCGCAGATTTAATTATTTTTATCCTTATTTGAACCTTACCAGTATTAAGAAAAAGACTCTTGATAAAAAAGGTGGAAATCCTTATTCCTGGTGTTTATATAAATATATGCGGGACAAGAAGGATCTGGATATTATCCACTGCCATACCATGAATAGAATAGCAGCCAGTGTGCGTCTGGCAGCACGGAAGAGAAAGATACCATATCTGGTTTCATTTCATGGAGGGCATTTTGACGTGCCGGCTGAGGAAATGAAGCTGATGATTGAGCCTTATAAAAATACTTTCAATTATGGGAAATTGATTGATCTGATGATCCAGAAGGACAGGTATCTCACTGATGCTGACGCTATCATTTGTGTGGGCTATAATGAATATGAGATCACCAGGAATAAATATCCTGAAAAACTTGTTTATTATCTGCCAAATGGCGTTGATATAGAAAAATTCAAACCCCTTGCCGAAAATGATTTTAGGGAGAAATACCAGATAGCTGAAGATGCTAAGATGATCCTCTGTCTTTCCAGAATTGACTATCAGAAAAATCAGGCTATTTTAATTGAGCTTATTGAACGTCTGCGTGGCAAAGAAGAAAAAGTCTATTTGGTATTATTGGGACCAGTAACTTCAGAAACTTATTATGAGAAACTCAAGGATTTGATCAAAACATATTCTTTGGATAAGCAGGTAACTATAATCCCCGGTCTTGAATCTGATTCAAAAGACCTTGTAAAAGCATATCAGGCAGCAAACGTGTTTATCCTGCCATCCATTCATGAGCCTTTTGGGATTGTAGTTTTGGAAGCCTGGGCAAGCGGATTGCCCGTTATCACTTCCGGTGTGGGAGGATTGAAGCGCCTTGTGCAGAATGAAAGAACAGGACTGGTATTTGATGGAAGTCTCGATGATCTGGAAAAGAAATATCGGCAGCTTGTAGATAATCCGGGATTAATGAAAGAATTGAAGCAAAATGCTTTGACTGAGGTGAAAGCAGAATATTCATGGACTTCAGTGACAGCGAAACTTTTGGATTATTATGGTGAAATCATAGAGAATTTCAAGTATTGAGTATGAAAAAGATCTTATATATTGATATCCCTTTTGTGGGAATAAATGATGGAGGAGCAAACCGGAGTAAATTCATCTGGAATACTCTGATAAGTCAATATGAGGTAGACTGGCTGGAACTGATTCGAACCGGCATTCCAGAAGCTAAAGGCTTGCCTGGAAATATGAATGATCATTATCAGATTCAGGCTGAAATTGATCGTCGTGCATTTCACCCCGTGATGATCTTCCGTTTCTCTGATAAAGTAAAAGCAAAATTTATCGAAATCATTAAGAATAATAAATATGATCTGATATTTATCAGGTTTGCCTCTCCTGCAAAATTGGCTAAATTGGCAGAACCTTACTGCTCTGCAATTGTGTTTGATATTGATATGCTGCTGAGTCGACTTTCACATTTGTCCTGGAAGCAGGCTCCTGTTCTTAAAAACCGCTATTATCTGATAGAAAGCACCAAACAAAGGTGGTTTGAGCAGAAGTTCTTCCAGAGAAAATATCTATTCTTATTCACTAATTATCTGGAAAAAGAGATGGTACAGCATAGATTGAAACTGGAAAAGGCAGATAATTTTGCAGTATTGCCCAATGTGATGGAAACCAGAGAAGCATTATCCAGTCAGAAACAGGATCGGATATTATTTTTTGGCACTCTCACCTCAGCAGCCAATGCAGATGCTCTGAAATATATCAGTCAGGATATATACCCTTTGATAGAACAAGAACTTGAAAGAAGGGATCTTTTTCTGGATATTGCCGGAAGAGGTTGGCATGATCGCTTTAAGGAGTACTTTGCAAATAAAGGAAGATTGCGTTATATCGGTGAAGTTGAAGATATACAGGAGGAAATTGCCAATAGTCTTTTTATATTCCTGCCTCTAAGAATAGCCTCTGGAACCAGAACGCGAATATTGGAAGTGGCAAACCAGTATAAGGCAGTAATAACCACTCCTATTGGCATGGAGGGCTTCCAGTTAACTGGTGAAGAGATAATTATTGAAAAAGACGCAGAGAAACTGGCAGAAGAATTTAATTTACTGCTTAATAATGAATTACTTAGAGAAAGCCTGGGTCAGAAACTGCATTTTAAGTGCCGGGAACTGTACCTGGATAATAATGTCAGCACTACTTTGAAGGTAATGCTGGAAAACTGGTGGAAAAAGTATCATGAATAAGATAAAAATATTGTGGATAAATTCTAGAGCAGATTTTACGGGAGGTTGTGAAAGCTATATCTATCATACTGCCCGTCAGCTTTCAAAAACAGGTTATTCCAATACTCTTATTTATGATGTTGATGGATGGACTGAACCTGTTTTTACAAACGCCTTTGATGCTGCATTTCCGCGTGTTGTGCTATCTAGACAGGTGAAGGAAATCGATCCCGATATTATCTATGTGCATCGTCTTGAAGGAAAAGAAGCAATAAAAGACTTGATTAGTACCGGTAAACCAGTGGTACGCTTCTTTCATGATCATAAATTATTCTGCTTGAGAGAACATAAATATAAAACTATCAGTCACAGAACCTGCACCAAACCAAGTGGTATAAGATGTTATCCCTGTCTGGGATTCATTGGCAGGGGCAGGGGAATATTCCCTGTAAAAATATCCAGCCTGAATAAGCTGCGTGCTGAGCAGAATATTAATAAAAAACTTAATGGCTTTGTGGTTGCTTCAGAATATATGAAATCGCATCTTATCGATCATGGCTTTAGCACCAGTAAGATACTCGTGAATCCGTTATATTCCTGGAAGCATACAGAAAACTATGATCCAGCAGATGATAACTATCTCCTATTTACAGGTCAACTTGTGCGGGGAAAAGGGATTGATATTTTATTGAAAGCAATGACTTTGTTAGAACATGATATTTCTCTTATGATCGCCGGCAGTGGCAGGCAGGCAGAAAAATTTAAGAAATTGGCTTTTAAACTGGGTTTGGAAAAAAAAGTTACCTTTTTAGGATTTGTCGAGCAGCAGAAATTAAAAAACCTGTACAGTAATTGCACATGCGTGATAATGCCCAGTAGAGTACCTGAGACCTTTGGATTATCAGGTTTGGAAGCTATGAGCTGGTCAAAACCGGTTATTGCCTCAAACGTGGGAGGGATCAGTCAATGGTTAACCGATGGAGTGAATGGCTATCTGGTTCCATCCAATCAGGCAAACAAACTGGCGGCAAAAATTGATAAACTCCTTTCTGATAGGCAGAAAGCTGCCAGAATGGGAGAAACGGGTAATGAAATTTATAAAGAAAAATTTACTGCTGCAGAGCACCTCGGATCTCTGCAGACATATTTTAAAGAATTTGTTAAAGGGAGCAAACTATGATAGACAGTAAAAATTGGGGTAGATTCACTGCTAAGGGTAGTCAGAAAGTAGAAGTGCTCATTACTCGCATGGTGGAAGAAATAGTCACCGTAATTGCTGATACAATTCCAGAGAAACATTATAAATGTCTTTATATGCTCGGTGGTTATGGACGTGGAGAAGGTGGAGTGGTAATTGTAAATGGACAGGAGCGACCACATAACAATTTTGATCTGATGCTTGTGGCTAATGATGTCAAGGCAGATAAAGCAGATGAGATGAAAGTCAAGATCGATGAAGCTCTGCAACAATTGATTGAAAGGATTGGGGTGGGCATTGATACCAGTGTGATCAATGCCAGTAAGCTCAAAAGTTCTTCCTGCCGGATGATCTGGTATGATATGAAATTTGGGCATAAAGTGCTGCTGGGAAATACAGATATTATCATGTCTTGCTCACAATTCGTGATGAAAAAAATTCCTGCCTGGGATGCGCGAAATCTGCTGGTTAACCGCGGTACATTATTGATCATCAATGACCTGATTATCAAGCAGCAGAGCACCCTTGATATTGAGCTAAAGAAAGTGATTATCAGGCATACTGTTAAAAGTATCATTGGCTATGGTGATTGCCTGCTATTTTTCTTAGGTGAATATGACTGGAGCTATATTGAGAAGCAGAAAAGGATGCAGGATCGAAGGGATTTGGACCCTGAATTTAAGAAACTCTATGATGATGCCATGAATTTCAGATTTCAACCTGATTATGAGCCATTCCTGATTAAGGACCTTACTCAATGGATGAAAGAAGTTAAACAATTATTACAGAAAATTAATCTTTCCTGCGAATCAAGACGCCTGCACCGCAAAAAACTTAATTGGGATAATTATATTAATTTTGCTTTAGCCCATGGCATGAGTGAAGCAGGACTGGGTATTAAAGCCTGGGGAAAGCGGTTGCTTAACTATTCAAATATGCAGTCTGAATTTCCGGGAAAGGCACCGATGAGTATAAGAATGGGTTATAAATTTTTAGGAGATAAAGGTGTATTACCACTGATATATCCCCTGATAGCTTATAATTTAAGAAACCAGGACTACCGAAAGATCGCCAGAGGATTTTTGCAGGTGCAGAATTTTAATTTTGAAGATCTGCGCAGTGCCTACCTCAAAAAATGGGGAGAATATATGGATACTAATTTCTCACACCTATTGAAGAAATTTCAGATCAAACTGAAATAATAAAGGTAAAGATGATTTGTCTTAGTGGTGATCTCCATCATATGACGCTGGGAACCGGGAATCAGAAACACAGTGATATTCCTGAGATCCAGATAGCAGAAATTTATCTCAAACTGCTGGAAGAAGCAGGGATAAAGGTCACGTTTTTTATTACCGGCAGGTCATTTGCAGAAGAATGGCATGATCTTGAACCTATTTGCAGAAGCAGTTCCGTAGAGATTGGAGGTCATAATTTTAATGCCTTTAAACCCTCTTTTGGCCATCGTGTCTGGAATAAATTTACTGGTAATTATAATGGACCCTATATCTGTCAAAAGAGAGATGCTCAAAAAACTATTGAGATCATCCAGCAAAAAACTGGTAAAAAAATAGCGGTCTGGCGTAATCACATGTATATGCACGGGCCCAATACTGAAAAAGTATTAGCTGATTTAGGCATCAGGATATGTTCTGATGGGGTAAAAAAGAATTCCAATGGGTTGATCGCACATCCCAGCGGGATATATAATTTCCCCTTGAATATCATTCCTGATCATGAACATCTTATCCATGCAGAACGAACTCCCCAGTGGATTGAGTGGTGGCAAAAACGCTATAACTGGAGCGATGATTTTGGTCCCGATTCCTATTATGTCGAAGAATGGACAGACATTGTTCTGGCTGGATTGAAGCATAATGAGGCAAATGGAGTAATATCCAATATGATCATCCACCCCATTACACTTTATTTAAGTGATAAATTTCATTCCTTTAAAGATAAATTGCTGCCCTGGCTGGCAGATCATAAAACTGTATTTATGAGTGAATTGCTGCCCATGCAGGATAAATAACTTATGCCAGAAAATCAACCACAAGTGACTGTTATAATGAGGAGCAAAAACTCAGACTGGGTGATCGCTCAGGCTTTGGCAGCTTTGTATTCTCAAACATTTCAGGATTTTGAATTGCTGGTGGTTGATTCCGGCTCGACGGATAGAACTCTGGAAATTGTTAACCAGTTTCCCTGCCGTCTTATCCAGATAGAATCCAAAGCATATTATCCCGGATCCGTACTTAATATGGCAATTGAACAAGCGAAAGCAGATATTATAGTATTTCAGAATTCAGATGGAGTTCCACTCAGTCTTCACACATTGCAGAGACTCGTAGATGCTTTTGATGACCCGTCCATTGACGCTGCTCTCACACGCCAAATTCCCAGACCAGAGGCTTTCGACTGGGTTCGTCGTGATTATAACCTTAGTTTTCCTGATGCTGAACGAACTCCAGAATGGATCAGGCTCTCATTACCTATGGCTGCTATGCGTAAGAGTGCCTGGGAGAAGCATCATTTTTATACTGATGCCTGGGCTTCAGAAGACACTGAATGGGGTGAATGGGCTGTAAAAAACGGTATGCAGATCAAATATGTGCCGGATGCTATTATTATGCATTCACATAACTATACACTCAAGCAAATCTATGGCAGAAAATTTGTGGAAGGGGAAGCAGACTCCTTTATATATTACCGAAAACCTTCTATAATCGGTATGATTTCCGGTATGATCAGGCAAACACTGCGAGATTTATTATATCTTTTACCAAAATTGAATTTTAGAGAATCCATGGGTTCCTTTCCCCGCAGTTTCATCTATAACTATGCTTATTATAAAGGACTGAAACTGGGCAATCTAAGGCAAAAAACTGGCAGTAGTGATACCAGTATTGGTCAAAGCAATGTGCTCTCGCGTTATGAAAAATAAATCACACAGCTACCGTATCTTTGTCAGCGGAATGGCTTATGATGAAGGAAAATCCGGAGTTTCGGATTATCTGAATAATGTCATTAAGGTCCTTTCTCAAGATCATAAAATTGATCTGATCATTCTGGAAAGCGATATTGATAGATTCCCTGTTTCCAGCTCTAATCTTAATTTGATCCCTATCTCTGATAAATTAAAAAATCCGGTTCGTAACATGCTCTGGCATCTCTATACTCTTCCCCGGAAATTTGATCTGAAATCTTACGATTTTGTTTTTCTACCTGCTGCAAACCGTCGGCTTATTGCAAATTTACCAGTACCTGCAATAGTAACTTTTCATGATCTATCTCAATTCCATATTCCTGCTAAGTATGATGCTCTTCGCATGTTTTATATCAAAAAAGTGATCCCTTATTTTGTAAAGAAAGTAGATAAAATTCTGGCTATAAGTAAAAATACCAAAGAAGACCTTATCAAATATTATAAATTACCTCCTGAAGCAATTGAAGTTAATTATAATGGCTATGACAGTCAGCGCTTTGTACCGACTCCCAAAACAAGTCTCAAACCGTTGGGTATTCAAAAGAAATACTTCCTCTATATTGCCAGAATTGAGCACCCGGGCAAAAACCATCTAAGACTGATCAAGGCTTATGAAGACCTTCCCCAGGATTTAAGAGACAGATATGATCTAGTGCTTCCGGGAAAAAGCTGGTCAGGAAGTGAAAAGATAATGGAGCACCTCGAAAATTCTCCTGATAAAGAGCGTATTCATCTCACGGGATTTGTGGATAGTGAGATATTACCGAAATTATACCAGCAATGCAGCTTATACATTTTTCCCTCACTCTATGAAGGTTTTGGGATCCCACTCATTGAAGCTATGGCTTGCGGTGCACCGGTTGTGTGCTCAAACACATCTTCATTACCTGAAATTGGTGGTGAAGCAGTAGCCCTTTTTGATCCATATTCCGTATTATCGATCAGGGAAACTATATGGCGGGTAATAAGCAGCGATAAGATGCAAAAAGCCATGATAGAAAATGGCTACAGACAAGTAAAACAGTTCAGTTGGGAAAAGCATGCCCGGATGATCATCAAGTCATTTGAGGAAATAAATTCCAGTGCCCAAAAACAAGAATAATGAAAGGGAAGAACTCTCTCAAAAATTATTGAAAAAATTAGCGACTGCTGATAAAAAACCCAATCAGTTTGCGCACAATATACGTTTACCACTTTTCCATATCTTTCACCGTTTATGGCATATTTTATTTATACTGCCTTTTTTGCCATTTATCTGGATACTGCATATAATTCTGATTTTCCGCTTTTTATTTACTGGTAAACCTGTGTTCAATACTCAGGAATGTTATGGTAAAAAGGGAAACTTGATCATCATAAAATATTTTAATTCAAATATCGGAAGCAATTTTGCTCTGTTTTATCATGTTCTCAGCGGAAAATTAAATCTTATTGGCTACAGTCTTAATACTTTAAGAGAAATTGGTGACTCCTTTATTTATGACTATGCCCCCGGGGTTATCAATCTCTGGTATATCCGATCTGCTTCTCGAACAGCCTATGAAGGTATTAAAGAAACAGATAAGGAATTCGTCAGTAGCCTATTGCTAAAAGCAGAACTTTATCCTGGCATTATCAGTTTCCTCAAACTTATCAAGGCAGAATTTCTGCTTATGGTCAGGTTTCTGGTTGCTGGTACATTCCGTATTTTTCAAAAAATTAAGTATTTGCCTGGTATGATGGATCCGATATTTCTTTTTAATACGAGACTGCGAAATGTTTCTATGCAGCAGACTCTGAACCTGATCAAATCCACAATCAATAACTCAAATGATAGCAACGCAACCTCCAGACGCAAAATATATTTTGTTAATCCTGACTGCTTCAATAAAACCTTTTCTCCTGCTGAATCAGATTATAAAGTCATCCTGGCTGAATCTAACCCTGATGACTGGATATTTGCTGATGGTATTGGTATAAATATCGCAGTGGATATGCTGGGTTACCCCAAAAATGAAAATGTAAATGGTACTGATCTACTTCCGCGGCTTGTTGAACTGGCTGCTGCAAATGATTTCTCTTTTTTCCTCTTAGGTGCAAAGCAGGGAGTTGCTGATAAAATGAAAGAAAATCTGATTAGCCAATATCCCAATCTGCAAATCAAAGGTACTCAGCATGGTTATTTTAATTGGGATACACAAAGTGCTGATATTGTTCAAAAGATAAATGATCTCCAGGTGGATATACTGCTGGTGGCTTTTGGTGCTCCGAACCAGGAGCGTTGGATAGAAAAATGGTTCCCTCATTTGAATTGCTCACTGGTAATTGGAGTTGGAGGTTTATTTGATTTTTATTCCGGCAGAATTAAAAGAGCTCCCCGCTGGCTGAGAGATATTGGTCTGGAATGGGGTTTCAGGCTACTAATGGAACCTCGCCGCATGTTTAAACGCTATATAATCGGGAATCCTCTCTTTCTGAAACGGGTAAGAAAAATCCAAAAAACTGCTGCCTGGCTGATTCACAGAATTATACAGACTCAAAAACACCAGAATCTGCAGATCATCGATCTTAATACTCTCGAAATGATCAGAAAAAGGAACACTGGTCTTGTGGATATGTTCCCGCTTATAGCAGATTATTGTTCCTCTAAGCAGATTACTGTATCTCTGATCACTGAAAATCCGACTAAGTCAGAAAACTGCACTCAAAACCTTTCACGCATCTTTCCCCGAATCAATTTTATTTGTGGTTTTCCTATAGATAATAATTCTTTCTATCTGATCATAGCAGAAAGACTTGATCCTGAACAGATAAATGCTCTCAAGCAAACTGGCATAAGTGCTATCTGCTTGATTGATAAACGCTTTATCAATGAATTCATTAATATTAATATCCTCGAATAAAATCATTATAATTGACAAAACAACTCTCAATCTTGATTTATTGTATTTAGTGAATTCGTGAGTGAAATGAGGATTAAATGAAAAAAAGGGATAAGGAAACAGAAAAGATCATCAGCAGATTTTCGGAAGAGAACCTGAAGCATGAAAAATCTTCCCATATACACAAAATTCTTTTCTGGCAGTCCTTTATCAATTTCTCTTACGGTTTAAAAAGAGTTCTTGATTTCACACTCTCTTTAATTGCTATTATTTTACTTTCACCCTTATTTTTGTTAACTGGAGTTGCTATCTTTCTGGAAAATCCTGGTCCAGTGATTTATTCTCAGCAAAGAGTGGGTAAAGACGGAAAACCCTTTTATTTCTACAAATTTCGTTCCATGGTCGTGGGGGCAGAGAAATTAAAAGATCAATTACTTCCTGAAAATGAATCTGAAGGTGGCGTAATATTCAAAATGAAACATGATCCCCGCATTACCCATGTAGGGCATTTCATCAGGAGATTCAGTATTGATGAATTACCCCAGTTCATCAATGTACTAAAAGGTGAAATGAGTCTGGTTGGTCCCAGACCACCACTGCCCAAAGAAGTAAATCAATATACTCTGGAAGATAGAAAAAGACTACACATCAAACCTGGCATTACCTGTATCTGGCAGGTGGAAGGCAGAAGCGATATCCCCTTCAATAAACAGGTTGAACTCGATAAACAATACATCTATTCACAATCACTCTGGGAAGATATAAAAATTCTGCTTAAAACCATTCCCGCCGTTATCACGGGAAAAGGTGCCTATTAAATAATCACTATTTCCAGGCGATAAAACCTTTCAAATGGTCGATAGACCTTTGAAATGGCTGGACAGTTCATCTCTCCAAATTTGATAACCATAAAGGAACTCTCGATAAACTACATGAGGCCTATCACTATCTCTATGCAGAATAGCTCAAAAACTCTGAATATGAATTCTCTCCCTCTGCTGAAATTGAATGGTATGATCATCGTTTCAATTTCAATTCTCCCGATTCTGAGCTTGATGTTTATATCCCGGTTAAATAGTAAACTTTGATATTTGGCGGGGATATTGAAATATTTTTATTCTAGTGTCCTCGCCAAACTGCCATCAGGAAGCATATTATCAGGATGGTATTGATTACTCTCCTCCATCTGGTAGCGCTTGCAGATTTGCCAGTCGCCCCTGCAATACAGTTCTATCCACTTCCTGTCTAATTTTCCCTGCTCATAAAAGCGCTTCATGGGGCAGCAATTATACCATTTGCAGGTAAATTGAAAGGTTTTCAGTTTACCATATTTTTCCCGAGTCTTTGAATAGTAATCGGGATTATATAGCAGAGCTGCAGGATGCGTGAGTGGATATATCTTTTGCCCCATTGCATAAATAAGTTTACCATATAAGGTTTTATAATCAGCTTTTGCACTTGGCGGATCTGCCCTGTATTTCTCTAAAATATAACGGGTAGCATAAAATCCTAAAGGTATAATGAATTCTGGTTTGATCATTTCCAGCTCTTCATCCAGATATTTGGAGCATGCTTCTATTTCCAGCATCTTTGGCTTACGGTTTTGCGGCAAATTGCATTTTACCAGATTTGAAATATAAAGAATTTCACGCTTTATTCCCACCTCATTCAATAGCCTGTCCAGCATCCTGCCGGAAGGTCCAATAAACATTCTGCCTTCGATATCTTCCTGCTCTCCCGGTGATAGCGCTACCAGAAAGAACCTTGAATTTATATCTCCTTCACCTGCAAGAGCATGCTGCCTGGTTTCTGCCAGATGGCATCTATCGCACTTGACTATTTGGCTGTTTAGAGATTTAAATTCTGCTTCCATGATCCTGTTTTCCTAAATTATTAGCTCTTTACCAGCTCCCAGACTCAAGCAGTTTTCCTGAAAATAATACTTGAAGATGTCCTGAGCCATCGCTCCAGTGCAATGAGTAGGAGCCATTTTCTGGATGCCGATAGCTTGCAGCTCTTTCACTATTTCCTCTATCTCCTGTTCACTGCTGTCTTTCAGATGGAATCCTCCCGCTGCCAGATACAGGGGCTTTCCTCCCATTAATCGATGAACACGCTTGACCATTTTGACAATTCCGGGATGAGAACAGCCAGCTATTACGGTGACACCATTTTGTGTTGTTAATACCAGGCATTGTTCAACCATTTTCTCACCCTTATATTCAAATTCAAATCCACCAAACAAGAAAATATCCTTTTCCTGACCCAGTCTCAGGTTATCATTCAATATATGCAATATGCCGCCATGAATTTCGATCTTCGCTTTAGTTACATCGCTGAATCCCTCACAAATATAAACTGGCAATCCATTCTTAAGTTTCAGCAATTGCCACAATCCATCCCGATGGTCATAGTGATCATGCGAAATCACCACCTTCTCGATCTGTTCAACACTTATCTTCATCATCTCCATATTATGAAACAGTATCTCTGAATGCTCACCGGTATCAAAAAGTATCCTTCCGTCAATCAGGCAACTGAAGCCCCAACCCGGCAGATAACCGCTCTCGGAAATTGTATTATCATATAAAACCTGTATTTTCATATTATCTCCTTAACTATTCGCGCTTCCATCTCAACATTATGTCCACTCAGTCCTCTGAAACCAGTAAAAATATCTTATTCCAGATCAGTAATGATCTCCACAACCCATTCAGCTACTGTCCCGGTTATCTCTGCACAGGATTCTTTCATCTTTTTCTTATATATATCAACATGAGCATCCTGCCACATATCAAATTCGTTTCCAGCAAACTTCTGCCTGAACCAATTACAGCTTACACCACCGTATTTCTGCTGAAATTTCTCCACAAGCTGCTTTCCAGGCAATAGACGTTCCTTAAACTTACCCAATTCAAATTCTTCCCGTGTCCTTCCCAGAAAAGCTCCCAATACAAGTTCTCCTGCTGCCAGGGCTCCACAGTTGCCATCTCCCATCAGACAGCCGCCTCCAGCCAGAAAATGTGCTGATTTCAGCAATTCTCCCAGATCTATATCCATCACTTCCATTACAGATGCGATCACGCACTGCGAACATATCCCATATTTCAAATAATAATCACTGCCAAGTTCCCGGGCTTTTAATCCTGCTTCGTTCATCATTTATCCCCTGTTCCTGATTATTTCTATAGTTGATACTTCCCTGCTACGTGCCGCCGGTACCATGGCTGATAATAGCGTGATGACTAATGCCAGAATCGGGATAATAATGAAATCTGCCAGCCGGATATCAACCGGCAATTCCTGGATCGGAAATCCACTTATCGGGATCTTGATAAATTCCCATTTCATTTGAGATTGCAAAAAAGCATAAGCGATGCCAAGTCCGAGCAATATTCCGGAAACCCCAATATAAAAACTGGAACTAATAAATATTTGCCTGATCACTTTGCCATTTACTCCAAATGCCTGCAATATCCCAATATCGCGCTTCTTTTCTGTTACCAGGCGATTCAGATTTCCTGCCATATTAAATCCTGCCAGAATAATGATCAGTGATAATACCAGGATCATTAAAACCTTCTCCATCTTGATGGCATTAAATAGGTTTGCCTCATAATCACTCCAGTCTTCCACCCGATACTCATCTCCCAGTTCCTTTGCCAGCATCTTGCGGTAATACCATGCCCTGTCTGCATTCTCTGTCCGCACTTCAAGCATATCAACTATATCTCCAGACCCGCTAAAGTATTGTCCAGCTCCCAGACTGTAATAACAGTAATGTAGATCATAATCCGGTATTCCCGAACTGAAGATCCCCACCACCTTGAATCGACGACTGCGTGGAAGCAGACCAAAAGGCGTTGCCTCTGTGCCTACTGGCGCGGATAATTGAATATAGTCTCGAACTGATACATTCAGGTTCATTGCCAGATCAAAACCTAATATTATCCCATTATCATTCAGGCTTTCGCTGTCTGGATTGCCTATCATGATCCGGTCTTTCAGATTCGTCCCTGCTGAATAGCTCTCAAAATCTATACCCATACACACTCCACCATAAATGCCATCCTGGCTCTGAATAAGAAGTTCATTACTGATGATTGGGGTAGCATGACTGATATAATCATATTGTTCAACTTTTTTTGCCAGTTCATTATAGTTTGAAAGTGGTTCTCCACCGGTTCGGCTGATTTTCACATCGCTCCTGAAAGCGGTTATCCGCTGCCGAATATCGCTATCAAAACCATTCATTACGCTGATCACAGTAAGTAACGAAAAAACCCCCAAACAAATCCCTATCAAGCTCAACAAATTTGAAAAACTCAATACAAACCTGCCGTGTCCCTTCAAATACCTCAACGCTATAAAATCTGCAAACTTTTTCATTAAGCTTTATTTCAAACTGCTAAATGAAAAGTCAAGTACTGTTTTATCTCATTAACCATCAATTTCAATTGGTGGTAGATGTAATTTACTAATAATTAATCACTTCAGTGACTTCTCGTTATGATATATATAATTATAAGACATATTATAACTTCATTGCTGTAATTCATACAAAGTGGCTGAAGCCACTAATTTCTGTGATTGCTCAGCTAGTCCACCAGTTGAAACTGGTGGTTAATAAGAGAGTTATTTAACTATCCCAATAAACTTAAATATTAGCGGTTTTTCTTCACTCAGCTTATTATTAACGATATTCGTTGATTCCTTCTCCTAAATTGGCAAATATAGATCCATATAGGTGGCATCACCCTCAATGATCACCTCTTCCAGACAATACCTGCCATCGCAATCACAACTGTTATCTTCATTTTTTAGTTTACTCGCTTCTCCCACAAGTATCCGCCAGCCATTGCCGATCCTTTCAAAAGGTGCCTCAAATGGCTCAGATATCCGCATCAAAGCATAATTATCTGCTGCTATAGTCTTAAACTCTATTCCCGGATCACATTCCACTTCCTTATCAACGGTTATCAAATATTCATAACCTCTCTTACCTGCTGATAATTCCTCATCCGATACTGGAATATCAAATCCAAACCCACGCTGCTTTTCCAGATCAAATCCTTTTGACTGCATCCAGCTGCACAAAAATTCTATCACCTCTTCCTCAGGATTTTCACTCACTCTGTGCGATGACACAACCTTCATCTCTGGTAATTTAACTTTGTTTACTTTACTGAATACTTCCATATTTGCCTCCTTAATTCATCTGAGACAACAAATAGAAAAATTAACTAATTAGTCAAGATAAATTTATCTGAATAGTTAATTATGCCAAATAAATAACCTAAAAGATAATTGTTTCACTATGATCATCCTTCAAACCACACTTAACTACTATAATAATAGTAAGTTAGAATCACATAATAGACTCAAGCGGCAATGAACCTGAACAACAAAGCACGTACTCACATTTTAATGTCACTATGTGCTTTGTTGTTCCACCTGAAGATTTTCTGCTTGCTTCAGATAATGATCTTAACATTTCAGTTAATAGCATAAGGGTATATTTATCGGTATATTGAGGGATAATATTTTCAAATAATAGTTTATTATTCTGGTCTTTTCTCAAAATACATCACTTTATTGAAATAATCAAAAGTGATATTAAATCTCTTCATCAATGGTAGGCCAAATGTGCCTAACTTAACTATAGAGTTATCTAAACTAGCATCGGCTTGCACAAATTCTGCCGGAATATCCTGCAGCGTAAAATCTCCGAGCTGCACTTTTTTGAGCACTCCCTGGTAACCATATAATGCTCCTGAGGCTCCATAACCGATCAAGGTTTTTTCTACTCCCACTGGTATTTTGATCCCATAAGATTCATTTTCAATCAGGTAGAAATTATAAATAGTACCCAGATCAATATCAAGATTGATATCTATCTCCACGTCCTCAGCAGTAGTTATTCTAAATGGTACGCTATATGAATCACCTCCAACAGGACTCATGGGCAGAGCAGCACCAGTGCCGGAAAATTCAAATTCCTCTGGTTTTGTGAGAATAATTTTCATATTCTCAAAATCAAATTTTACGACAAAATGTTTAAAAAACAATGAACATACCTGTCCAGCGACACCGGGAAAATAATCTCCAAATCCTGATTCGGGTGGAGATATCAGGCAGGGTTGCTCATGGAAGATGATCTCACCAAAATCTATATCTATATCTTCACCATCATAGATTGAAGAACCACCATCTTTTCCGATACCGGTCACAGAATGCTCCTCATCGTCCTTATACCGCAAGCCAATTGTCTCATCCTCACCAGCATAAAACCAGACTTGATCCCACAAGGAACCGTTATCAATCAGAAATTTTACTTCTTTGCCCTGCATTTTCCCGCGAATCAATATATTTTCACCAAAATATTCAAAATTCAGTCGTACTTCAGAAGTATCTGATTTTATCTCATAACTTCCTGGTCCGCTTCCAGGCAATATTTCTGCTGTATCAGCCATAACCACTCCCCAGTTTATCAGTATTGATATTATTAAAATCCAGCTAATTTTCATATTTCTTTTCCTCCGTAATTAATCAGGCAAATTGAATAAATTATATGGCATAAGTCAATAAACATTGAATAAATTTCAGATATTTTTCATCAGCAGCACATTAAGATACTATATTATTTCAGCATATTATCCAAAAAAAAATCCGGTAAAAACTATTGATTTTTACCGGATTAGGGATTTTTCTGGGCCGTCTCATTACCGCTTTCCGGCATAACGATTACGACGCTCATTCCACTTGCTTACAAGTTTAGTGTGCTTCATCGTGTACCTCCAAATCTTGCTTTTCTTTCATTCCATCTAGCTAAAATACTCTTTTTCATCTTTTTCATCTTTTTGCCTCCATCACATTATACTATATACTAATGCAAGAACCGTGCCAAACCATAAGTTATTGTTAATTAGTGTCTTAGAGATTTTCCATCAATTAATACTGTGCGCCTGCGTACACCTGCTCGTTCAACACCGAACACTTTAGGGGAATAAACTGTCATAATTGTCTTACCGCTCAAACCCTTGATCTGTCATTACGATCTCTTTCTTATTTCTTCAGAATATTTCAATAACATGAATAGATGTATCTCATCGAGTAAGTGGATATTGTTTGAATTGCTTATTTTTTTGCTGGCTGAGCTTGACTTTTCATGTTTTTTCTCAAATGCTGTATCCAATAATAATGATAAATTGAGAAATTAGTTTGTAAAAATCATTGAAATTAATAAAGTGAACCGGGAAGCGACAATTGAGCTAAAGATCAAACCTGCGCAATATCAATATCTGCCGGCAAATTAGAAGCACATATTCTCAGAATATGACCATAAAAAATCCGGTAAAAATTAGAATTTTTACCGGATTAGGGGATTTTCTGAGCCCGTCTCATTACCGCCTTCCTACATAACGATTACGACGCTCATTCCACTTGCTTACTAGTTTAGTGTGCTTCATCGTGTACCTCCAAATCTTGCTTTTCTTTCATTCCATCTAGCTAAAATACTCTTTTTCATCTTTTTCATCTTTCTGCCTCCATCACATTATACTATATCTTAATGCAAGAACCGTGCCAAACCATAAGCTGCTGATAATTAGTATCTTAAGATTTTACCCAAAATTAATACTGTACGCCAGCGTACACCTGCTCGTTCAGCACCGAACACTTTTATGGGATTATCCGGCATAATTTACTAATCACTCAAAATCTTTGAATTGTTATTACATCTCTTTCTTATTTCTACAGAATAATTAAATTACATGAATTTGAAAATCATTGAAATTGATAAGGAGAACTGGGAGGTTGCCTCTAAATGAAATTGCACTTATCTTGGAATATTATTTAGGAAATAAAAAACCGGTAAAAATTAGAATTTTTACCGGATTAGGGGATTTTCTGAGCCCGTCTCATTACCGCCTTCCTACATAACGATTACGACGCTCATTCCACTTACTTACGAGTTTAGTGTGCTTCATCGTGTACCTCCAAATCTTGCTTTTCTTTCATTCCATCTAGCTAAAATACTCTTTTTCATCTTTTTCATCTTTCTGCCTCCATCACATTATACTATATCTTAATGCAATAACCGTGCCAAACCATAAATGACTGATAATTAGTATCTTAGGAATTAGCTCTCAATTAATACTGTACGCCAGCGAACACCTGCGCGTTCAGCACCGAACACTTTTCAGGAATAAACCATCAGTTTTACTAACTTCTCAAAATCCTTGACGCATTACTACGATCCCTCGTATCTGTTCAACGTTTTCAGCAGAAAATCATTGGTTTTGTAAATCATTAATTTCTCTAAGTTTATTAGTAAGAGGTGTTTTATTGAGTAATAACTTAATCGTTATCAGTCTGGGAATAATATATTCAATTATTCTCCATTTTGCCCGTAGTCTGCAAAGATTAGGTATTCACTCCTATGATCGACTGCTAGTGAATATTTCGGGTAAAACCCCTCATGAAAGGCTTTCCCGTAATGATTTTGTCTATATCCTTGGTATCGTTCTATCCAATGCCTGTGTGGTATTTGTGATTCTGGCAGCCAGATATGGTACAATTTCTTATTTCACTGCCATGTATGGTATTGGGATGCTGCCCATGCTGCTATTCACTCGATATGTGATGCATGAAAAAACTTCATTGCATAACTGGCTGGGAATCATTATAATCATAATCGGCAGTTGCTTACTGGGAATTGCTGCCCGGGATTCAAAACCTGTTGTAATGGAAATGGTGAAACTGACAAATCTTATCTATCTTCTGCTGGCAGTAATTATTCTAACTCCGATACTTTTAAAAATAGCAGTCAGAAGTAAACATATCTTTATTGATGCTATGATCTCTGGTCTGATTGCGGGTTTAATCGCCTGCCTTGATCCCATTTTGAAAGCTACGGGACAAAATTTCTCTTTTCATAGTGGTGTATTTCCCATGCATACAACGGGCTGGGTCTTATTTCTCTTAAGTTTTGCTGCTTCCACTGCATCGTTGCTGATCACTCAGCATGCCTACAGCCGTAGAGTTAATGCTTCGCAATTTATTCCCCATTTTAATGCCACTTTCATTGCCATGCCTATTTTTATCCAGATGATCATTCTTCCTGGTTATCTACCAGGAAAATTAGAAATCATTGGTATCACGATTATCATTGCCGGTATTATCATCTTCTCTGATAAAGCAAGGCGTATGGCACGTAAATCAAATATTTTACTAGAAAAATCTTCATAAAAGACACTTGACATTCAGAACTTAATTCGTTAATTGAAGTTAGGTTTAAAAAATAGGAAAGTGAGGATTTTATCTTGAAAAAGAAGTATATTATAAATATAATAAAAGTTATTGTAACTGCGGGATTTTGGCTGGTCTGGTTCTGGATTTATGCCTGGCTAAACGCCAGAGGTTTTCAGGCGGGTATTCACTGGAAATCACCTGATATATATATACCCGTTATGGTTTATCCCTATGTTTTTGGGATGCTGATACTGGTTATTTTACCTTTTGCCTGCAACTTTAAATCAAAGAAGTTTTATCCTTTGCTTTTGCTTTATATTTCTGTGAGCATTATGATGTTTGCAATTTATTATTTCTATCCAGTTTATATGTTGCGTCGTGAATATACCGGTACACTTTTTGCAGATGTTATGATGCGCGGGATAGTGGGGATGGATGATGCTGCAAATTGCTTTCCCTCCAATCATTGTGCTCTGGCAACCCTGGGCTATATTGGAACTCAGATAAGTAATGCGCCCCGCTGGCTAAAAGGTGGAACTTTGCTATTGACTCTGCTGGTTTGCCTCAGTACGGTTTTGGTTGGGCAGCACTACTGGATTGACATTCCAACAGGAATTGGTCTTTCAGTATTAATTTATTTTATAAGCAAGAACTTCTTGAAGTTAGAGAGACAATAATGGATTATAATCAATTTCCACTTCCTATTTTTACGGCACATAAGGAATATGCTTCTTCCAGAACTGGTACTGAAAAATTCCGGTCTGGTATGCGTCTATTTACCTCCGTTTTAAAGTACTGTTCCATAGTTGCGATAGCAGATTATCTTCAGTATCTGGAAGCAGGTGGAGAACCGGAATTACAATTGACCAATCTCTTGTATACCAACCTGTTTCGGCCATCATTAGGTCATTGGAATCATTTTTTAAGAGATTCACTGGTGTTTCGCCGTAAACGAGAATTAGAGGAAGATTCTGGTTTATTCTATGATCTGGATGGGGCATATTTTAAGAAACGTCATAAAACATCACCAGGAAAACTGGCAGTGATATTTAATGAATTGATCTCAATCCGTAATGAATGGTTTCATCCGGGGCTGGATCCAGATGAAAACAATGCTCCAGGCTTGTTAACGAAGATAGAAACAAAAATCGAAGAAATGCTGGAACACCTGAAGTTTCTGGAACATTATCCTCTATTTCATTATCTGGGAGAAGAAAAACATGAACTAATGGGAGATGTGAGCTTTGGCTGGACAGAAAGTGAAGTGGCAAAACTTAATTCAGGCGAAAGACAGTTATTTATTGAAACCGGAAACGAAAAACCAACTCCATTGAATTTTCTTATTGAACTACAGAGCAACAGTTCTGGTGATGAGCTTCAATTCATGTTATTTGAAACTGCCCGAATCAATAAACAGAAGTCTGTAAGACTGATAAAATTTATCTTAGGTAATCAATGGGGATTTGATGAGCGACTCTATCTTGATTTAGCTAATGAAGCACAGAAGCTCTTGCGCATAGAGCAGAAAGAAGATATAGTTGAAGTAGCAGAACTTAACTGGAATTATATAAATAGTATAAGCAAGGGACTAATGAAAGCAAATCGTCAAAACCTGGAGGATTCCGGCAAAGTTATCCCATTGCTTTACGTAAATAGATCAAAGATTGAAGGAGAAGCTGGTTTTTTTGAGCAGTTCCTGCAGTCAAAGAAAACCCGCTGTCTGGTGTTATTAGGTGATTCCGGGCATGGAAAAACAAATACTTTGTGGAAACTTTCAACCCATCGTTTATTACGGGAAAAGAAAGGTTATCTGGCTAAATTTTTCTATGAAGCACGTAATATAGACCCAATGGGACTAAAGCAAGAGCTGGATCAAAACTTTGATCTTGTAAACACTCTGTCTTCTCTGGTGCAAATGATGAAAGACAAAAGTCCCAAATTAGCTGAAAAAGAAGTTATTATCTTTATTGATGCCATCAATGAATTTACTAACCCGGCATTATTAATGCGTGAGATACTGGATTGCTATCCGGCTGAATCTTTGATTGATCTGCGCTTTGTGGTATCCTGCCGGACTATAAGCTGGTCAAGAATTCTGGTCACACTCAGCAATCAACAGGAAGAGCTGGTATTTAGTTATCTGGAAGAAAGCGAGAAGCGTTATCCTACTTTAGCTGAATATTCCGAGGACGAACTGAAAGCAGCTTATGATAACTACTGTGACAAATTTCATATAGAGACGAAACTTGAGCAAATTTCACCTGGTTCAATGAACCTGATTAAAGACCCGTTAATGCTTAGGATGGCAGCAGAAGCCTATTGTGGGACTGAATCTGAAAAAGGCATAATACCGCGTCAACTGGATATTTCTACAATATTCAAGAATTATGATACAAAAGCTCAAATAGATGTACTGCGTGATGAACCATTTTTGGCAAACCTGATTGAATGTATGTGGGATCATCATCATAGTATGCTTTCAGGAAATGTGATTCGAAGCCACAATGAGCTCCAGGAAATAGTCTATTCCACTCCAGTAAATCTCCCGCCAGGCTCAACCTATCAATGTTCAAACTGCAGCAGCATCTTCAAAATTGGAGACCAGGGCTTTGAGGCTGATGACCCATGCCCTGATTGCGATTCCATGTCTATGAAACCAGTACCTAATGACTGGAGAACCACCTATGAAAGACTCTTGGATGAGGGTATAATTACTGAGGATTTCCAGGCAGATGATATAGCAATTCGCTTTGTATATGACCGATATTATGAATATAGGACATCCTGCTGGATATTAAAGAAATTTGCTCCCCTGGATATAGATGTGATCAGGAAATTAGTTATATTTGCACATCAGGGAGAAACTCCGATCTTATTAGAAGCCATTAAACTGGCAGTAAGAATGTGTGAAAACTGGGAATCGATCATTTTGAAGCTGGCGGAATCTGAAGACCAGGGGCTAATGGATATGGCTGAAAGTATTATCTTAGGAATGAATCAGAGTGCCGAAGAAGGTAAAGTCAGCCAGTTAATCCAGAAACTGATAGAAGGTTCTGTGCCTGAACGGGTAATTGCCATAAATGCAGCCGTGGAAATAACTGAAACAGCAGATGCAGCATTGCTTAAAGAAATCCCCCAAAAAGAAGGCAATGAAGTAATTAGCCAGGCTTTGTCTCGGGCATTGTATTTAATTTGGCGTAATGATCCTGCGCGTGCAGTGGATTTAATGGAGAAATTACGTCAGCAAATATCGCTTGGTAATTTCATCAAACAACAATTTAGTCTTTTTAGTGTTTTACTGGAAGTAACCTTTAAAACTTTGGGAGTTCTTCATCATAAAGAGGAAATTGTTACTGCTTTAGGAGATTTCTGGATAAAGTTGATAACTCAGAATCTGAGATTAGGTAAAAAAGGAATATTCAATGAGTTATTGAGTAAATCAGTTAAACTTGCTTTAGTAAACGCCATACAATTGTTTGGTAACAGGCTTTTTAAGAAGCATGGAGTATCTTTTGGAAAAGGTGACAACGCATTTAGAGAAGATGAAATACTGGCGATTTTGACCTTACTTGATGCCTGGAATCCAGGTTCAGAAGCAATAAATGAAGTGACTGAGATAATGTTGAAGTATGGTCATAATACCTTGAATGAAAATCAGCAGAATAGAATGTGCTCTACTATTGCAGCATATTTTGGTATTCCAGCCTGCGTAGCTGCCATAAATCATGATCCCCAGGCGACAATAGCTATTTATGATAATACTTTTATGGAATCCAGGAATTTGCATGATAAAGGCAGGGCAACCCGATTTTTTACTTATAGTGGAGTGAATTTTGCCCTTCAGCTCAATTATCCAAAGTTTGATGATCCCCAGCTTCTCACACCAGTTTATGAAAAATTGTATTCCTGGTATTTGATTCTTTTGGAAGAAGACCCTGAGATATTTTCTAAAGCAGAAATAATCGAAGGAATACCAAACAGCAGTTTTGGTATATTTTCCCAGGCTACAGTCAGAATGGGACAGGATTTAATTAACAATCTGGTAAAACCAATGTTAACCAAAGCCCAGGAAGGACATTCGGGATTATTGAAATCATACCTGCGAACATCTCTATTTAGTCTGGACACATTTTCACAGCGGGTTTTTGCACATCTTTCGGCACTAAAGAGTTATGATTATCTGTTATCTATACCAGATTTAGCAGCCCAAACAGGAATGGAAGAGCGCGAAATGATGCGGCTTTTTGTGGAAGCTTATGCTGTAATCTCTGTTGGCTATCCCTCTGATGTGGAGCTATTTGTTGTTAATAATAAAAATATCCCTGCGGGTTTCCTGGAACTGGTGCGGCAGGCAAGGAACAAGCCTTCAATTCTATTTGACCAGCAGGATCAGCAGACATTGGAGCAATATATTAACAATACTCTGCAAAGCTGGACAATTAGTGATGGTGGTAATTCTGTTCTGGCAAATTTTCCTGCTTTAAGGAAGATTATTGATAAATACTTTCGGGATGCTGTAGCATGCGGTGATCTGGCAAAAGTATTGAGTAAAGCGGTTAAAGACTTGTTTGATTTTTTAATTAGTCAAGGGAAAAAGATCAATTAGGAGGGATATTGGCAGGAGTTATTACTCACCTGATAGCCGGAAGTAATTTTCTGAAAAAGCAAAAACTGGTTGCAAAAGAATACCATGGCTGTTTTTTACTGGGAAGCTGCTATCCAGATGCTGGATATTTTCCTGGAGAAAAAAGTATAATAAGTGATCTGGCTCATTATTTAATGGCTGCCAGAATTGCTCGTTATTTATTTCAGGAAACCAGCTCTGAAAGCTGGAAAGCATTTGCCTTAGGCTGGCTGTTCCATCTTCAAACAGACCTTGCTATCCATCCAATGGTAAATAAATTAGCTGCTCAATATCACTATGGCGCAGAATACAATGACCAAATATATACCTATGAACAAAGCCCACTAATTCATGCTTTAATTGAAAATGAGCTTGATTGTAAATTACTTAGAGTGAGCAGTATTGACCAGCTATGCTTTACTACTCCTGTAATGACAGGGCTAAATCCAATTTCTAAAGCATTTGAAGATTTCTATTCCCTAAAATTGGACGATAATTATCTAAATAAGATGATTATTAAGCTACCGGGGAAATTGAAATTTATCTATAGAAGTTTGACCAAACTTGAAAACATGAAAGCGTTAAAGCAATTTACGATTTGGATTCTGCAGATTCTAAGAAAATTATTGGGTGAGTCTAAATATATATTGATCAAGAATTTTATAGCACCTGATCAGATAGATGATGAAAAGTTCTCAGAGTATCAACAGGCAATTGCAGAATTGATTGATAAAATCAGTCACCATGATTTACCCCAATGGTTTTCTGAGGATTACAATTTTGATACGGGCAATATTTCTAAGCTCGGGGAGTATAAAATAGCAGATAGGTTATTTACTGAACTTGATGGTAATGAGAATAAATCTTTGATCTGGGATAAATTCAAAGTGCAATTTTGCAAAAAGGACGGGGGAAAATGAAGATTACTTTTTTAATAATATTTATTTTAACTACTTTATTTCTTTATAGTGACATTGGTGAAAGCATTCATCATGCTGACACTTATTACTGGCTGGGAATTGGTGAGCATGGAGATATGGAAGCATTTAGCAAAGCTCTTGATTATCTTAAGAATGCAGGATCCCGTCTGGAAAAAGCCGGTTTGGATATAGAAAATGAGGAATTCTTTTCTCAAAAAATTAAGAATCTGCGGGAAGACATCCTTAATCAGCAAGATATGGCTCATGATACTTTCTTTGGCGTTTTTCCACTGACAAGATTATTGGGAAATTCAATCTTCAGTGACCCCGGGGCTTATGGTAGTTTTGAAATTATTGATGATCCTGATGTGATCGCTGTAACGAATGGAGCAGAAAAAGTAGTAGAAACCCTTAACAGCAGTTTGAAATACTCACCTCAATACGGGGTTGTGATAAATAGTGATCCTCCTAACATCGCTCTGGAAAACGAAGTTCGCTACATTTTTAACTTAGACTCTAGATTTTTTGTGCACACATCCCAGGAAATAGCTTCCGCTTTAACACTGGATGAATTAGCAAAATTTAAGGCAAATGAAATTGATACAGACCTCATCACTCACTTGAGTGAGAAGATGAATAATCCCTATCTGGCTAAAGTAACGATCCGCCAGGTGGACATCGTTGAAGGCATTTATTTCTTTATTCTGGAGTCAGATATGTATTGGGATAATGAAGGAACCCCCAAATTCAAAATGGCAGAAATGAGCTTCTGTCGTGATCGTCGTGAGGCATTTTGGCCAGTCTGGGCTACAAATATTGTCTTATTTCTTCTGTCTCTGCTGATTTTCCTTGTTTTTTATAAAACTAATATTGGCAGTAAATTACATGATTTGATCATGCCTGTAACCGCTTTCTTATGGGGCAGATTTCTTCCCTGGCTCTTAAATCCATTGCTGCTTAGTATTCGACCAGTACCTGAGAATCTGGTTAAGTTATCTTTCTGGTGGCTTATTGTTTATGGAATTGTGTTGATTTGTGGTACAATGCTCACCTGGTATCTCATCAGTAAACGCATTAGATTTTTGCATAAAGCATTGGCTCTGGACGGTTGGACAGATATTGCCCTTATCAGTGTGGGATTAGGACTTGCTGCATATTTTGGTGAGATAATTTTGATTTATAATACATCACTGATTTTATTAGTAGTTTACGAAACCTTGATCGTAGTTATTGTCGGATACATTCTTGGTTCAGTGTTAGATTGCACAAAGAAATCAGCTAACTGGTTTATGGTTTTAGTACTCCTGATCTCTGGTTCTTTTGGGTTGCTTTTGGCAATGATGAACAATGAGGCAATGTTTGGACTTGTGATTTTTGCCCTTGCAACCATCCTTATCGTACATCTTAGATTGAATAAAAGCACTGTTAACAAGGATATATGTGAATTAGAACCAAAAACCTCTAACTTTGTGCAAATGGCAGTTAAACCAAAATATCAAAAATTTACTTCTTTCACCGATAGCTTTGATCGTGTATCAAGATTTCTCTCTGGCTCGATGAGTCGCTTATCGCTCGTGGGACCTAGTGGCAGAGGAAAAACTGCTACAGCAGGTGCCCTCATAAATGAATTAAATAACAGTATGACCGAGGATGTAATTGTATTAAAAGGTGAATGTCCTAACCAGGAAGCACATCTCAATCTTTATGCACCTCTTCAGCAGGCATTAGGAAAAGTTTCCGGTGTTAATTTCAGCTCAGTAAATCGAGATGATTCCAATATTGATTCTATCTTTAATAGTCTGATGGACACAGTGATCCCTTTTTCTTCTATATTGATGCCATCTAGTGAAGGCAGTAGTGGATTGCAATCCCGAGAACAATTGAATAATCTTATTTATAATTCTTTAGTGAAAATATGTAAAAAATCAAAGGTTATACTGTTTTTAGATGATATTCAATGGATTGATGATGCTACAAAAGATTTTTTGACCTTTTTGATTGAGAGATTGGATGATGATGATCAGTTGCCATTTTTATTATTACTAACATCAAGGTCAGAGACAATAACGGCAGATATTGGTTTGAAGTCAGAAGATATTGTTATCTTAAATCCACTGCAGGATAATGAAAAAGAATTGATTTTGAGTGATGGATTAGGATTTGAACCTAATCTTAGCCGTCAGCTTTTTGCGAGCTTTGGAAAAATATCCAACCAAAAAGGGGAATTGTTTTTCCTGTTATCTGCCCTGAATGAGTTATCCCGCGAGGGAGCATTCATTAAAGGTAAATCGGGATATACATTGAGTGCAAACTATAAATCTGTTGATCAATTGCCGATACCTGGATCTTTTTCAGATTCTGTTTTAGAACAAATACATCGTATTCCTGAACACAAAATGATCGTGGAGTGTGCTGCCTGTGTTGGTTTAGAGTTTGAAGTAGAAATTCTTGCTAATAGCCTTGGAATGAACCGGTTGGAACTACTCTGCTCTCTCAACACAATTGAGGAAAAAACTGATCTATTATACGATGTAGGTGAATTTGATGATATATATGCTTTCCGTTCTTCAGCGGTGTTGGAAGTAATCCGAAAAAATTACAAAATATATAATTATGGACCCTTAAATCCCCAAATTCCCCAGATTATTAGAGAATGTCATGCTCGATTAGCAACTGTGTTGAAAAACAAGAAAGGAAGTTCAGTATTTGATATTGCCAATCATTTCTATGCTGCAGGACAATTACATGCAGATAAAGCAATTGAATATTGCATAAAAGGTGCTCACTCAGCTGCCGGGTTATTCCAGCATGAAAATGCTCGTAAATACCTGGCAATGGCAAAAGAATGTGCAGAGATATCTGGAAGAATTCGTGAACTGGAAGGTGCATTCCTGAAATTGGAGATATCCGAATCATTTGTTATTAACAAGCGACAAGAAGAGATTGCGAATAAAGCAATGAAATTTATGGAAACACATATTTCAATTGATGACAATTTTAAATTACTGATCAGTAAATGCCTTTATAACGCTGGAGTAGCCAGTAAGAAAAATCAAAAATACTATGCCAAAGCTGTTGCTATTGCTTCGCAAATTGTAAATACTACACAAGATGAATTTCTGAAAACAGAAAGTAATCAGATTTTAGCAATCAGCCTGCCTCCAAACCGCAGAGAGGAAATAATTAGCATACTTAAAAGCGCTTACTCATCGATTCAAAAAATGGATTCTTCTATGCGAATAAAAGAATTGCTTTCCAGAATTGAAAATTCTCTGGCTGAAAAATTGACCTATGGAAACCCTGATGAAAAAGCTCAGGCTGAAGAGCTGTTCCTGCACAGCATTCAAGTGAAGGAAGAACTGATGGATAAACCTGGATTAGCAAGGTCATGGGGCGGTTTAGGACGTTTATACCTGGAAAACAATGAAATACTTGAGGCAAAAGATTGCTTTGAAAAAGACCTTCTACTTTGTAGTCAAATTGGTGACAAAGGTGGTGAAGTGAAAATGTATAGCTTCATTGCTGAATGCAATTACCGCGAAAAAGAGTATCTTGAAGCCAGGAATTACTATATCAAATCCTATCAATTAGCAGAAGAAATTAAAAATGTTATTGATCAGCTATTTGCTGCCCGTGGATTACTGATCGTCGGATTAAAATCCCAAACTTTAGACAATTATAACGTGTATGCTGAATTTCTGATAGAAAATCTTACAGATGCAAAATCAATCTGGCCAGGTTTCTTTGATGAAATAATAGAACTGATGGAAAAAAGCGATAACTTGCCTCAATGGTTATCTAACTTGAAATTTTGATAAGGGATTTGTGGAATTTAAACTAAAAAACAAGCTGCCAAAAGAAATCACGGTTTCTGCACCTGGCAGGATCTGTTTATTTGGTGAACATCAGGATTATCTGCAACTGCCTGTGATCGCTATGGCTATAGATCTGCGGGTAAATATCTCCTGCACTCCACGCCAAGATCAGGTTTTCAAGATACTTTTGCCAGATATCAATGCTGAGCAAATACTTGATTTTTCTGATGGTAAGGAGTTTTGCTATACTTGTGAACGTGATTATTTCCGCAGCATATATAATGTACTATTTCGCCAGGGAATTCGCTTTACCAGAGGGTATGATTGCCTGGTTCAGGGCAATATTCCCATTAATTCGGGAACTTCTTCTTCCTCAGCTTTGAATAATGCCTGGTGCAGATTCCTGCTGGAAATTGGGGATTATGTGCTTCCGGCCTGGAAAGAGCCAGAGGCAGTAGGGCATTTTTCCTATCAGGCAGAAGTGATAGAATTCCAGGAACCTGGCGGAATGATGGATCAGCTTTCCACGGCTTTCGGCAATATTATCTATATAGATTTTGCTGATAATAACCGAATAGAAATTCTGCCTGCTAAACTGGGAACTTTTGTGCTGGGGGATTCAGGTCAACCCAAAAATACCAGACAGATTTTAGCCAGAACCAAAGAACCTGCTCTAGCTGCAACTCGCAAAATAAAAGCAACCGGGAATCAATTCAGTTTTGCTGATTTCTCTCACGAACACCTTGCGGAATTTAGAAAAATATTAACTGCTCAGGAATATCAAACAACAAAGGCAATGCTGATAAATCGCAATATCACCCGAGATGCCTATCAATTGCTTTCAAGAGAGAATCCCGATCACCACCTGGTTGGCAAGCTGCTCAATAAACATCATCATTATCTTGATAAATATCTGGGCATAAGCACTGAAAAGATCAACAAAATGCTCTCAGCCGCACTTGAAGCAGGAGCTTATGGTGGTAAAATAAATGGTTCAGGCGGTGGCGGCTGCCTTTTTGTTTATGCACCGGAAAATCCTCAGGAAGTGGCAGCAGCTATCACAAAATCCGGTGGGAAGACATTCCTTATCAATCAACATACTGGTCTGGATGTCAATTACTTAGAATGAAAAATTCAATAAATCAAGCTGCTTTTACCAAATGGGTGTTAGATCGCTTTGGTGAAAAGGGTAAAAAATGGCTGAATGAACTGCCTGAAACAATCTCTGAGCTGGCTGAATTATGGGGATTAAGTGATATTATTCCACTCTCAGATTCTAATTATAATTTTACTGCTTTTTGCCAGATTAATAATGCCCAATCCGCTTTTCTTAAAATTGGCTGTCCCTGGTCTGGTATCGATTCTGAAATCGCTGCCCTGAGTGAAATAAAAAGTGAACATCTGCTGAAGCCTTTGGCGGTTGATAAGCCCAACGGGGCTATTCTGCTTCCCAGATTATTTCCTGGAAAACCTTTGCATTCCATTGAAGATGAAGAAAAGCAGAATATTATCACTGCTACTCTGATCCATGACTTAAAATCCTCCCAGAAAGCTCAATATAGTTTCCCTACTCTGAAAGGCTGGTTTAGTAAATTATCAGATTTTCTTTCGTCCCCGGACCCTTTGATCCCGCCCGGTTATCTTCATAATGCCAGCTCAATGTTCCAAGAGCTGGAAAGCGCAAAGGATCATGATGCACTATTACACGGGGATCTGCATCATTATAATATCCTCAGTGATGGTGATAAATGGCGCATCATTGATCCTAAAGGCGTGATCGGAAATCCGCTCTATGAAACTGCCTGCTTTATGTATAACCCCATGCAATTCCTGAAATATCATGAACTGAACAGTATCATTGAAGCCCGGCTGGCAATATTCTCTGAAATCCTGGGTTATCATCCTCAGCAGATAGCAATGATGGCTTACTGCCAATCAGTGCTATCCGCCTGCTGGTGTCTGGAAGATAAACAGGACTGCTGGAATAGTGCTATCACCTGCGCTGACCTTTTCTTTAATTTGACATAAATTTCCCAATATTTTATAAGTTCTTCAGGAGTGTATTATGAAAATTATCGGTTTTATTTTGCTTATTATGTCAGTAAATCTTTTGATAGCTGGCAGCGACTGGCAATATGAAAATAATCTGCTGAGTGATCAGGAGAAAGAGGATATTATTCTGCGGCAACATGGTGGCAAACCTGCTCCAGAGCTGAGTGACGGATATTGCCTGCTGGTGAATGGCTGGTATGGTCGTCAGCAGAATAACAGCCTGCAGTGGAATATCAAATCTCCCGAATTATACAGCCATATTGAACTGGAGATAGATCTTAGCATCCGTCAAGGTGGCAATGGCGCTGGAATTTTGCTGCTGCCTGATACTTTAGCCATTAATGACTCTATCCAGTGGGAAAATCCCAGTTTCAAAGATGTTTTTGCCGTCGGAATTGATATTTATGATCCTCCCACCAGCAACTGGTTTGATGAATATGGCAATTATTACGGAAATCCTGAACGCGAAATCTCTCTGCACTGGAATGGCGTGGAATATATCAAAAAACTCTCAGATTTTGAATTCCGCCAGATCGGTGATAGTGAAAACAGCTTCCTCTGGCATCTGGAAATTGATTATGTTTGTGGTGGTGCTCAGATTAGTTTAAGTATCGATGATCACTATATCTATGAAGACTACTTTATCCCTGAAATGCTGCCCTATAAGTTCACTCCCTTGATCGGTGCTTATAATGGAGATCAGACTTCCCCAGTTAATATCGGGAAAATGGAAATCAAAGCTGATAATATAACTAACCTTCCCCAGCCACCAGTTACAGTCTATCTTTTTGCAGGAGAAATTATGCATGCTGGTAATCGTGACTCTGAATTTACCGCAGATTTTTCCTCTATTCCTGAGGATATCGGGCGTGTAATTCTCACCCTGGACATAGCGTCTGCACCTGGTGGACTGGATCCCTGGGATGAAGGAGCAGGTATCACACTGACAGATGAAACTGGTACATATGAAATTTGCCGTTTTATCACCCCCTATCTTAAGGCATATCAGTGGAAAGTGGATGTAACGGATTTCCTGCCATTATTCAAGGGAAGCGTCCCCGGTAAATTGCACGTGGATACCTGGATGGCAACTAAAGAAAATCCAGAAGAACAAGCCGGTTGGAACATTTCTGCCTGGCTGGATTTTTATCCAGGAAAGCTGGAATTCATACCCTATAAAATAGAAAATCTCTGGACTGGTAATTTTGAATACGGTGATCCTGAGCACCCTATGGAACTGGATTTTCCAGTACTTTATAAAACTCTACCCCCTGAATGTGATCAGGCAAAAGTGAAACTGATGGTAACTGGTCATGGTATGAGCCCCAATACAGATATTGCCGCAGAATTCATGCCGGCATCCCGTACCTTTGCAATCAATGGACATGAATTTGAAAACACTCTCTGGAAAGACGATTGCTACCTGAATCCCTGCCGTCCCCAGGCAGGCACCTGGAAATTCAGTCGTGCCGGCTGGGCACCCGGAAGCGTCGTGTCTCCCTGGGAAATCGACCTCACTCCCTATATCACCGAGCAGGATACCCTCAGGCTTGATTACGTGCCTATGCCCTACCGCAATTATGGTAAAAATCCTGATACTTATCCACCCCATCACAATGTAGCGAGCCAGATAATATATTATCGGAAGAGATAGAATATATACTTAATCCAGAGGATTAAGCTACATGTAGAGCAATCTTTCAGATTGCTTGGCTATTTTACCTCAAAGGATCATTGCGCTTCCATTCTGAAGCGGACTCAGCAGACACAGCAGATGCAGTAATTAGATAAAATACTCTACCTTTTGTCATATATTTTCATTTGACACTCTGTCTCACTTCCTGTCTTTATGGCAATGGAGGATATTATGAATGATTTATTTGCTGAGATAATTAAGCTGAAAGGTTTTGCTGAAAAGGTATTTTACGGTGATGTATTCGGTGAAGATGATATTTATGAGCGGGAATTTTTGATCCTGCTGAATGAGCTTTCTGAAGAAGATCTGAAGGAATTTTATAATGTCTATCCTGCACATTATAAACAGTATTTTACTGAACAGCTCAAAAGCCTTGAACCCTATGAGCAGAGTGATATTATCAATTCTCAGAATATTATTAAGAAAATCCTCGCAGACAATCCTGCCGGTGTGGAAAAAATGAAAATCCAGCGAGAAAAAGACCAGGATCGCATTCGCAAATATAGAGAACTCCTTAAGGCTGGCAGCGAATACAGCATCTCTGACCAGGACTTGAAAATTCCTCCCCCTCCCATGCAAAAACCATTTCCCCCATACCCCATCTTAATTGAATTGCCCACTGACTATAAGGCTGCTATTGCAAATCCGGATATCCTCGATTGCATTAATAACCGTAAAAGTCGTAGAAAATTCACGGAAGAGCCCCTTACCATTATTGAACTTGCCTGGCTGCTTTGGTCAACTCAGGGAGTTCACAAAGTTGTCCGTGATACTGTATCCCTGCGAACTGTACCCTCAGGAGGAGCACGGCATCCCTTTGAAACTTATCTGGCAATTAATCATGTGGAATCTCTTGAACCGGGCATTTATCGCTATCTGCCACTTAATCATAAACTGCTTTTTATCAAATCAGAATCTGACCTTAAAGATAAAATGGCCAAATATGCTTTCGGTCAGAAATTTGTGGGACACTGTGCTGTCGGCTTCATCTGGACTGCCATCCCCTACCGCATGGAATGGCGCTACACCCTGCAAGCCAAAAAGGACATCCTTATCGAAGCAGGGCATGTCTGCCAGAATCTTTACCTTGCCTGCGAATCAATAAATGCCGGCACCTGCGGTATAGCTGCCTACGACCAGAAGCCCATAGATGAACTCATAGAAGTAGATGGCGAAAATGAAATAACAGTCTATCTTGCCCCCGTAGGTAAATACATTCAATCATAAACATCACATCTATAGGTTAATATCTCTTATAGTATCATATAATAGGTTTTTATTTGGATATAGTAGTTAATTATAGATAATAATCTGAACATATTCATCTTTTCATGATATAATACATCCAAAATCGAAGAAATATAAGCACTATCACGTAAATATATAATTAACGGCAATTTAGCCATCAAAGTATCCTGAAGGAGAAGCAACATAGCACGTAGTGACATTAAAATGTGAGTACGTGCTATGTTGCTACTCTAAGACATTTCCTAATAATCAGAGGAGGAATACTATTTAAGCAGGAGAAGTTTGGAAATTTTCTGGTAATTTACAGTTTTCATCTGGAGGAAATAAACTCCTGAAGAATATTCATCAGCTTCCCATTGGATGGCGTGTTTTCCGGGCTGACGCGTTTCATTCAGCAGAACGGCTACTTTCTGACCCTTTATGTTATATACTGAAATATTGACCTTTTGTTCCTCTTTCAGGCTGAAGCTGATCGTGGTCAGGGGATTGAAGGGATTGGGATAGATATTCTGCAGTGCGGTGACTGTGGTAATATTGTCAGGTTCTTCATCTGAGGCAGTTACCGTTAATAATATCGGTAGCAAGGTTTCTGTTCCCATATTATCTATTATCCTCAGATTCTTAGTATAATTACCCTCATTCATATCAGCGGTATCAATCATTAAACCTATTTGAGCAATTTCCTGATAGCCCAGTACTCCCTGATTGTGATCCATCGTAAGCCATTCATTAGCAAGATTACCCACTTCTATTTGCTGATCGATCTCAGAGCTCTGATCACCAATTATCTGGGCATTCAGGATAAGAGAAAGCGGAGCATCCTCAGCAAAAGTTATATTCACTGCCCCTACGCCAGTTTCTCCGGGCAGCAGAACTCCAAATCCTTCTTCGGTTTCACCATGCCAGTTAAGAGTGATACCGCTGCCAGTGCCTCCATCAGGCACCAAACCGCCACCAGAACCACCATTTAACGGAGTAGCGATATTTACATGTATCTGTTCAGGGAAACTAATAAATAAATCAGTGATCCCTTCCATTTCAATACCATTATTTTCCAAAGTTAATAACCAACCTAAACTTTGACCCGGGGTATAGCTATAAGAACTTAAGCTTAAGTGTGAACCAGTAAGTTCTCGTTCATCATTCTCAAAAAATATTAAATATTCAAGTTGACCAGCGCCGCTGTTTGAAATATTGAAATAGCTTTCCTGAACCGTATCAGCAGGGATTTCCAGTACTATTTCCTGCAGATCAAGAGTTAATTCAGGAGGAGGAGGCTCGATCATGGAAGGGAATTCAATTCTATCCAGCCAGGCACCATCAGTTCCATCAGTGGGATCATTATCTTTTTCAAACTCCCAGATAAATTCATGAGGACCGGCATCTACCTCAAACTGGACAAACTGCCAGTCGGAATTTCCACCCCAGTTGTCTATTTCCTCATCATCAATATAAAAAGTCAATACTCCACCATTATTATTGGGGATCTCGATGTTGGCATATAATTTGCGGTAAAAACCAATTACTCCATCTTCTGATAAAAACCCTGAAATACTTAATCTGGCGTAACTATTCACACCCATCAGATCAGTTCTGGCTGAATAATTCCCACTTGCAGCTTCAGTATCTATTATCCAGTTTTCATCTCCACTCATTTGCCAGTTGAAAAGGGAAAAATCTGCTGATTCAAAATCTTCTATTGCATATCCAAACACGCCACTCATTATCAGATCATAATTATATTCACCACTATAGACAAAAACCTGCAACTGATATTCAGTGCCTATAGGAGCAGTTTCTGATACTGTCCCCGTAAACTGTACTATCTGCTCTTCGGACAGGTTATCAATCATGATCTCAGCGGGTGAAATTATCAGACTGGGGTTATAGCTAAGTAATAAAACAGATACGTTTTCAATTGCTGAACTGCCTGTATTCTGAATATTCAGGCTCAAAATTAATTCTTCTCCAGGGTCAGCTACATTATTATCATTTCCAGCAATATCATCAATCCTGAAATATCCTGACAGTAGTTGAGGTGCATGGAGTATGATATCTTCACTGAATTGGTTGCTGCCTGAATCAAATTGCAATGTTACTATCTCGCCATCAGGACAATAATCAGCGATGCTGATCTGGAAAGCAGCCATTATCTGCTGATTTTGCTGTGGTTCAATTGTACCCTCAAATTCATAATTGTCATTTATTAATGTTATGTATTCACTCTCACAACTTAGATTCAGATCGAAATTGCCAAGAGCTTCATTGCCAATATTATTCAAGTTCATGCCTAATGATATCGTTTCACTATAATCAGCCATGCCATCACCATTTCCGGCTGCATCATCAAGGATCAGGCTTGTAAGTTCCAGAAATCCTGACTGGGGAGCCATAAGCTCTATATCAGCAGTATAGGGTATATATTGACTTGCTGACACGGTTAATATCAGCTCATCAATATAATCATATTCACTCAAAGACAGATTTGCCAGATTATCCAGTCCACTGAACGCTTCTGTTATCACCTGAGTTCCATCCCAAAGAGTGCACACTGCTCCTGGCATTCCGGCATTCACGATGAATTCATCTTCACCATATTCCAGAGAAGCATCGTGGGTGGCAATTATCTGCTGGGGTTGTTGTACCCATATTTCCATGGTGGGATCACCAAACCATTCAAATTCCTCAAATGAAATAAACAGATAATCTTCAAATGTGCAATTTAAACTTAGATATGTTTTGCCATAATTCACTACATCACCCATTTGATAGACGGCATTATTAGCGGGATAATCTGCTCCGCACCATTCCAGGAAGGTGGGCCAGATGGCATCCATCATACCCCAGACAAAACGGTCATTATTGCCTGAATAACTGATGCGTGTAGAACCCACTGCTCCCACTGCTCCACCATCAGGATTGCGGAACCATTGCTCTACAAAGCACTCATCTGTAATTCCTGTGCCGCTATTATCATCGGTTTCATTATCAAAATATCCGGTAAGGCAATTAATCGACCATATTATCGGTAATTCTGCTCCATTGACAAGCTGCATCACATCATTGCTATTGTAATTTGGTTCTCCCCAGCCTGTTCGACCTCCATGATCACGGTGAGTAAGCAGAAAGCAGCCATTATTCAAGATAGTCTGCACATCATTATCAGTACCGTTCCAGGGGAATTGTGGTTTCTGAAGTTCTTCTGGAAGTTCTCCACCAGGAGTGTCATTCTCAAAAATATAGGTGTTTTGATTCCAGTAAGTAGGAAATATCTCGCTATTGTTATATCCATTATATTCGGTATAAACCCTCTGGGGGTCGTACCCTTCCTGATCCAGGAAATTTCTGATATCTTCAGAAGTTTTGGCAAATCTGCGGTTGGCATAAGTGTCTGGAGGTTCAGAGGCACCATCCTGAAATGCACCGGCAATTAAGGCTGTTTGATAGTATTGCGGGTCTGTGGGTGGGAATTGTTCATAAGCAATTATTCTATCTACTGCTCGCTGAGCATCTTCTACAGTATCCACTGGCAGTCTGCCAAAACTGAAATCCAGCAGATAGTCAAATTCAATTTCCAGGTCAGCATAATAGATATCTGTGCCCACCATGCCTTCACCGGGAAATTCATGTACATACCAGGGAGGAATAAATTCCGCATCACCAAAAAGCATGATTGACTGCGGACAAATATCACTTGTTTCGCAATATTGATTAATGAAATTCCCAATACCATAGCAGGTTTCTCCCGCTACAGCAGTACTTACTACTTCAGTTGCTATCCCCTTCCGGGCTTTCCAGTCAGCAAGCTCATTTGCCTGGTCTATAAATATCCCAGGACAGATAACCAGCAAATCGCAGCCTTCATTACGCCAGTCTCTATTTTCTATAATTTCTATATCAGCAAGTATTTCTGCACCATTGATCATATTATTGGAAATGAAGTCTTCCATCCGGGAGTTATACATGTTACCCATGATCCCTGTTTCGCTTCCGGTAAATGAGATTTCCAGCTCGATCCTGTGATGAATCAACAGTTCCCCACTTACTGGATTGTATTGATAGGGATAAAAGCGCACAATAGCACAGCTCTGACCTCGATAATCACTTTCCTTTTCTAATGCTGCCAGTTCTGCAGGAAATATTTCACCTCTTTCATAAATAGTATCATCAATCAGATATTGTGGTTCCGGTGCACCTTTAGTTTCAGGTGCAGGCTGAGGGACAGGTGCCAGATTGCTTATCTGAACTGTTTCGGTGTCCATACTTGTTGCTCTTAGTACCGCCTGTTTGCCTGCAGGTATTGCTATCCATACGGCTTGAGTGGGCAGATCAGGAGCTCCAGGCTGCAGACTCTCTATTCCTGGTGCAATTATTTTGGTGAATTCTTTGCCATTATAATTGATCTCCAGCAATTTATAATCTTCTGATGTGAAGGTTAAGTTTAAATTTGCTGATGAAGAACTACCTTTTTCAATAGAACCCATTAAGGTCATAATTGATAACACTACTATCACAAAAATTTTCACTTTTAACATAATCTATTTTTTTCTCCTTTTATTTCAGATTTGATTTATCTCAAATGTGGTCATATTGTCAAATATTACATTTTTGAACAAAAAAAGAAGGTCCCCGGATGGGGACCCTTTTTAGAGGAGGAGGCCCGGGCGGGGCTGCCCGGGTGCTGGTAACAACCCCGAATTATTTCATCAGGGCGATCTTTTTTACGGTCGTGTAATCTTCCGGCATACCCTCGTTTCCTTCAGGTCTGCCAGACACTCCTCGGGCATTAAATCGGCAGAAATAAATTCCGCTCGATGCTGCACGACCACTATTATCTTTTCCATCCCAGCGAACCACATGTTCGCCAGCACTATAATTACCTTTTGCTAACCTGGTGACTAACTGACCTTTAATATTAAAGATGTCAAGTATAATATTACAACTTTGTGCCAGGTTGAACTTTATATTCGTTTCAGGATTGAAAGGATTAGGATATGCACCAATCAATTCTGTTGTTGTTGGTAGATAATCATCAGTAACGGGAGTATTTACCACAGTTAAAACTACGGGAATAGTAAACGTAGTACGTTCATCACTGATCAAAATATCTGCTGTATAATCTCCAGCACTTAATCCGGCACTATTAAAATACACATCAAACTCATCGTTGCCAAACGTGCCTATCGTGCCTGTATTATGTGACAGATTACACCAGCCAATTCCCAGGCTGAAGAGATAAATAGTTCCAGATTCCACACTGCCATCGTTTCCCATTAATTCATAATCAAGTTGAACTTCTCCGGTATAATCAGAATCTATTGTAACATTCACTCCGGCAGTTGCATCTTCACCGGCTAATAAACCACCATCACTTGTCCAGTGTATTTCCACTCCATTACCAGAAATATTGTCAGGCATTAAAGGATTACTGCCACCATAAAAGCCTGTGGAGATATTTACTGTGATACCTTCAGGAAAATCAAGATATACATCAATGATAGCTTCATTATCATTGGATTGATTTGACAATTCAAATACCCAACCGGTTGTCTCACCTGGAGTATAATTATCTACATTACAGCTAATGCCGCTGCCGGTTAAATCCCTCATAGCAGTTCCGGTTTCTATTACCTGAACTGAATAATTGATGTCACCTACTCCCAGATTTTCCAGCCCTATCTCTTCACTGGTCTCACTGTCGGGCATAAGTTCAATATTCAATTCTGTCACGTCTATCAGCAATTCAGGTGCTGGTGGAGGTCCCATTGGTGGGAATACAATATAATCAATCCAGCCGGCATCAGAACCGCTTGAAACACCCTGATCTTTGCGGTAACGCCATTCAAATGTATGGAGTCCCTGATCTACATCATAGGTTTCCAGACTCCAGGGATCTTCTCCATCCCATCTATCCATCTGAACGCCATCGATATAAAATGCCAGCCAGTCAAAATTATGATTTGAAGGATCCTGTTCACAGGAAACTTTTTTATAAAATGAGATTTCACCATCTACACGAATCCAGGTCTCAATTAACATCGAGGTGGATGTGTTATCACCGATAGAAGCTGAACGGGCACTATATTGTCCCATATAGGCATAATTATCTATCGTCCATTCCTGACCGTTAAATTCCCAGTCATAGGTATCAAAAGTCTGAGACTCAAAATCTTCCAGTACCAATCCTACGGTATAACTATAATCAGCAGTTGTGAGATAATTACCAGAGGTAGCATTGTAATTAAAGCTAACGCTGGTTCCTTCAGGAGTATCTTCATCAATGGTCACTGTAAATTCTGCAATTGCTTCACCACCTGGAGCGATTGGGTCCAGATAATCAGTCATCACATCAACATTTACCCAGGGATCAAAACTCAGCAGGATTGCTTCAACTTCACCAGTTGCAGCATGTCCTGTATTCATAGTTGGGAATGAGAGTATCACGGTTTCACCAGCATCCAGCACACCATCATTATTTCCAGTGCTGTCATCGATCTGGGCATAACCGCTTTGCATAATAGGAGCATTCATGGTCAGAGTGAAATTGGATGTCCAGGAGCCATCATTTGAATCAGTAATTTCGAGCATAATGATTGCAGTCTGCTGGTCAACTATATCATCAGATATTTCTACACAAAAGGCTCCAATCAGTTCAATTATGCTTTCTCCATTAATATCACCACAATCTACAGTTCCATCTACAATATTCAAATACTGACTAAAAGTTGTAATTGTTGCAGTAACACCTTCGGCTGCCTGATTACCGACATTATTCAGACTAAGATCCAGATTTACCGTCTCTCCATAATCCAGAAGTCCATTGTCATTTCCTGCCACATCATCAATCTCAAGTGCTTGCATAACGATATATGCCTGGTCTGTAGCGATCACAATATTTCCCTGAAAACGGTTCTTATTATGAGCTATTGCAGATACACTGATCAGTCCAGGTGAACTGATGGGCTCAAAAGTTTCAATATTTGCAGTACCTGCGGCATCCGTAATTCCTCTACCAATTAATTCACCATCTTGAACTAATGCTATTCTGGCATTTTCAGTATCAGATGTTATCTGGATCTGATCTATTCCTATAGGCAGTGTTACAGGATGATTGACTATCATATCTTCCGGTTCTGCTGTCCAGATGTCCATCGATGGATCTCCAAAAAGATTAGTTTCATAACATACCCAGCGCATATTACTATTATTTTGCATCATACTCGCATTATATTCATGAGAATACTGGTTCACCAATCCAATTTCACTGACTTCTTCTCCAAAAATACCATCAAAGAACAATCGGTCATAATATTGTGATGAACTATTTGTTCCTCCGGGCATATACCATCCGTAACGGGAATTGGAAATACTGGCAACTTCACCACTTGATATTCCACCAGAAAATTTCTCTGCGAAGCAATCATCAGTATAATATCCATTATAATGCCAGTTATCAAATGAACCGTTATAACATCCCTGTGAATATCCAATCACAAAACCGCGGGTTAAACCGTTATTTGTAAAATTGCCCTCTGTGAGATCACCATTATCCATTTTCATGTTATATGTGTTGCTGGAATGACCTAAATGGTTCAAGAGATTAATTCCCACATCAGAAAATTCATCAAAAAGATCATATTTATTCCAGTTCATATCTCTTTCATAAAAATAATTCACATTGAAATTATCACTGATCCCGGTTGTACTGTAACCATCATAATATCCACCATCAGCTATCTGGTCTTTATAATTTCCGCCCCAGGTTTGTGGATTATCATTTAATGATTCTCCCACCATGACAGCCTTTTCAATATCTTCTATTACTGGACTGTTTTGATAAGAGATCAGCTTATTTGTGGCATTACTAACTTCGGTGGCACTATCTACACAAATCCTGCCAATTGCCAGCTCTGCATAAGGATCTATTTCATTCTGTTCTCCCCAGTAACCATCTCCGTCATTATCCCAGGTGCCGTCTAAATTAGAGAAATACATATCTGAAGGCAAGGATGGATCATCATCGACTGAAAAGCCCCTGTGAGGTACTATCGCTGTTTCATTAGGATTTCCGGCATCTCCTGCCAGGATCACATATTGGATATCATAGCTTTGATAATATGATATGATGCAGCTTCTCACCTGTGCTGCCTCATCGATTCCTGTATAATTACTATAGATATCATCCACAAGCTCTACTGCCACTGAAAATCCCGTTGATTTCTTGAAATCTACATAATCCTGAAAATAAGGCTCTAATTCTGAATTAGTGATCAAAAGCATATCATAATCTATCAGTCTTCCGCCATTTTCTGTATAATTGTAGCTTGATAATGCCTCAGCGTTATCAACTATTTTCTCTATTCTCTTTACTATTGCAGGATTTATCTTCAAATTTGCTTCCACATCCTGGGCTCTGTTACTATATTGCGTTTCCAGATCAATAGTAACGGATTTTATAAATCTCACACTTCCGCGAACCGGATTATATTCTACAGGACAAAACTGTAAGGATGCAATACCATGACCGGATAAATATCCTGTATAGGCATCGCTAATACTCCGCTGGGGAAATACGCTGTCTCTTTCATAAATTTCGGGATCAGGTACTGCCTGATAATCTGCAGGTGCTGGCTGACTGATCGGGAAAGGACGAACTGCCGGTGCTATAACTCCACTCTCTTCCATTGGATAATATTGTATGTCCACAATGTTTACACTAGTAACTTCCTCATCCTGCGGAAGAAGTATATCTATCCCTTTCCAGGGAAGCGATGGCTCTCCCTCTAATCCGATTTCTATACAATCATTATAATTTATCTCCAGAACATCTCCATTCATATTAAGTTCTGGATATTCCATTGACACGGAATACTCTACATTACCACCAAAAAGAAAAACACTAAACAGTGCTACTATTAAGATAACAATTCCATTCTTCATATATACTCCTTTTCATTTACAGCTTATTCATATAGTATAAAGCAATTTCCATGCCAGACAAAAATATCTACATCTACAGTGGGTGTTATCAAGATAAAATTTATTAATTTAGCTATGTAACAATTACCAAAAAGGCAGAAGAGCTGGATTTGATCTCAAAGAAGTGAACATTAAATAATTAACTGATTATGAGTAAAAACGTTGTAATATAATATGAGATCATCTGTACTGGATTACGAGGCTAATTTGGGAAATGATACACTTGTAACCCACAGGTAACCCACAGGGAGGGTACAGGGTGGTTATTTAGGGCATTAATATCACGTAATTTAATATATATCAATAAATTAGCTGAAAAAGCCTTAAATATGAGTCAAATAAAACAACTGATCTATTTATGATAATGGTAGAAATGGGAAATATTTAAAGTAAACAAGTGTATAATTCAGGACAAAATTCATGAGTCTTCTCAATTGATCCCAGAGCCTGTTTTACTAAGGGTTTTATTTCTGAATAAAAAATGAATGATAATCATTAATTAAAGCTGATGTACACTCAATGCTTGACATAATTATCAAATATACTTTTTCAATAGTAGCATTTTGCAGGACATAAATCAGAAAACCTAATATTAAAACCTGGAAAAAAAAGGGGGTTGAAATCGTTCAAACTATAATCACTTAAATATTATGTGCCCATAATTTTTATGGGCATATGCATCAAATTTGTCAATATTGGGAAATTGACCTTGCTAAGACCTTGCGGATGGTTGCAAACCTCCGCAATGATTGACCGATATGAGCAAGATAATTATTTTCTAAATTGCATAATACTATAGATTTAAAAAACTCTGACCTCTGATCAACCATTGCGGAGGTCTATCGACCATTCGCAAGGTTTTGGCTGGTGCACATTGCCACTTGTGACATTATTTATTGACAATATTATTAAAAATTCATTACATTATGGGTAGTAGAGTATAGGAGATTGTAATGTCAAAAGATAAACGAAAATTATTGATAGTGGAAGATGAGATCATCATTGCCATGAGGCTTGAGATCTATTTTCGCTCCAAAGGATATGATGTTCTGGGATATGTGACTACCGGCAGAGAAGCAATCGATAAAGCCCTCGAGTGCCACCCTGATCTAATCATCATGGATATAAATCTTAAGGGAGATATAAATGGTCTTGATGCTGCAGAGAAAATCATTGAATCTCAATATATACCTATTATTTTTATTACCGGGTATTCTGATGAAGAATATAAAAATAGAGCAATGAAATTAAATCCACTTGGATATTTTTTTAAACCTGTAAATCTTTACGAACTATTAACAGCGATAAATAACTTAGATGACTGATAAACTTCAATTTCAGCAAAATTATGGCATTGATCATGAATGGCTGATTAAGCACAGCATAAATATGTTCTATATTCACACTGCTGATCATCAGATAGTTTATTTAAGCCCACAGGTAGAAAAAATGCTAGGATATACTCAAGAAGAAGCATTGGTCATTTGGACAGAATTAGTGACTGATAATCCCATTAATGAAATTGGATTTGAGAATACCATGAAAGCTATAAGAACAGGCGAAACACAACCGGTTTATGAACTTGAATTGATAACAAAAGTCGGGAAAAAAATCCGGGTAGAAGTAAATGAAACCCCAATTTTAGAAGATGGTGTAGTTAAATATATCTCCGGCTCGCTGACAGAAATTACTGAAAGGCGCAAATCAGAAATTAAACAGCAGGTGCTTTATAATATCTCAAGTGCAATCAACCAGGCAGATGACCTAGATGAACTTTTCAAGAGGATCCGCTGGTTATTAAGTGAAGTCGTAAATGTAAAAAATTTCTATATTGCACTAATTGATGAACAAACCAAAAAGATAGCATTTCCCTATTTTGTAAGTGAACTTGAGCAAAAACCTCAGCCAATGGAGTATTTTGATTCGAAAGGTATAACACAGTACGTGATTGAAACGGGTAAAGCAAAGCTGGTCAATCAAAATGAACTGAAAAACATGGAGAGCAAGGGTATTATCAAGCTGACTGGAAAGCTGCCCAAATTATGGCTTGGAGTTCCGCTAAAAATAGATAATTCCGTTATTGGAGTTATCTCAGTGCAGTGTTATCATGATGAACATTGCTATTCTGAAGAAGATATGGAACTACTCAATTTTGTTTCTGAAGAAGTGGCATTGGCTATTAAGCATAAACAGGCTGAGCAGAAGATAGTTGGCAGTTTAAGAGAAAAAGAAAGCTTATTGCGAGAACTTTACCATAGAACCAAAAACAATATGCAGATAATTGAAGCGATGTTGATAATGTCAGCAGAATTTTCTGAGAACGAGGATATAATCAAATTAAATCAGGAAATTGCAGATAAGATATATTCCATGTCACTGGTACATCAGAAACTTTATGAGGAAAAGGATCTCTCTTCAATAGATTTGCAGGACTACATCAAAGAATTTTCTGAGCACATGATGAATATTTATACTAAAGAAAATAATTATCGAATTGAGCTTGATCTTGTCTCAGTGAAAGTTTCCATTGATTCTGCTGTTCCATTAGGACTCGTTCTAGCGGAACTAATTACCAATGCCTTTAAGCATGCCTTTATCGGGATGAAAGATGGAATAATAAAAATTAAACTCGATCGCGATGAAAATAACCTGGTTGTTCTGGAAATTAGCGATAATGGGGTAGGAATTGACCCTGATAAGGATTTATTGGCTTTGAATTCCATGGGTATAAGAACAGCTTATGCTATAGTGGAATTTCAATTGCAGGGAGAATTAACATATGAATCTGATGGGGGGTTAAAGTGGAAAATCTCTTACAGTGATGAACATTCAGGAACAAGGATCAATGTCCAGGAACGAAGTGAGGTTATTCCATCTACCCACGAGAGTGAAGAAAAATTCCGCATTATCTCAGAGACTTCTCCCATGGCAATAATGATCTATCAAAATGATAAATGGGTTTATGCGAATAAAGCTGCATCCCTTATTTCCGGTTATTCAAATCAGGAATTAATGCAGATGAGGTTTTGGGATTTTGTACACCCTGATTATCAGGAAAAAGTGAAATCTATCGGAATAAGAAGACAAAAGAGTCTGGATACTATCAATAGTTATGAATTTAAGATCATCACAAAATCCGGTAATGAAAAATGGGTCTGGCTCAGTGGAACTTCCACGACTTATAATGATAAACAGGCGGGTATAATAACTGTTCAGGATATCACAGCCAGGAAAAACGCTGAAAGAAAACTTAAAGAAAGTGAAGAAAGATTTAAATTTCTCACAAAAGCCACCTTTGAAGGTATTGTTGTCCATAAAAAGGGGACAATAATTGATGCCAATGACTCTTTTTTGAAAATTAGCGGTTACTCCCGAGAAGAGTGTATAGGTAAATATCTGCTTGATTATATTCCCAAAATGAAAGATAAAGCCAAAATCATCTATAATATCGCCAAGAAGCAGGAAGTAAAGCCTTATCTGGTAACAGCTATCCGTAAAGATGGTTCACCTTTCATAGCGGAGCTGGAATCAAAGAACGTAAAAAACACCGGAGAAAATATACGGATTGCAGCCGTCAGAGATGTGACTGAACGCCAGAAAGCACAGGAGCAACTAAAGATCGCACATGAGCGGTTACGAATAATGAATTCTATCCTCAGACATGATATTGCCAATGATCTGGCAGTAATTGATAGTGCTCTGGAACTTTATCTAGATAAACCGCAGGATCATCTACTGACAGAAATGCGTAGAGTTGTCAACAGATGCATTAATACTATCAGAAACCAGCAGAAACAGACAGTGAATCTTGAAAATGTAAAATTCCAGGAGAAAATTGATCTTAAAATGGTGATTGATGAGATTACAGTTAACCATCCTGAGATCAAAATCATTATTTCTGGTGATCAAAAGAAAAATGTTCAAGCTGACGAGGCAATGTATTCAGTTTTTGATAATCTTATCAGTAATGCCGTAATACATGGAAAGGCGGATGAGATCAAAATAGAGATATCGGAAGAAGATGAATTTTGCCAGATAACTTTTACTGATAATGGCGTGGGCATACCGCTGGAAGTTATGCCCAAAATCTTTGAAAAAGGATATCATTACGGCAAAACTGGTCATACTGGTATTGGATTATATATCGTTCAGAAAACAATTGAGGAATTTGAGGGAAATATCTCTGTGAAATCAAATCAACCTCAAGGTACGATATTCGTTATTAACCTGCGTAAAGTGTAATTTGATAAATTACTGACTATTTGCTTGCCTTACCTGATATATATTCTATTTCTAACTTGATCACTGCCACATTTTTAAGACTTTTCTCAATAGCTTTCAGGCCAGCGTTCAGATAATCAGGGGAATATTTTTCTATCAGCCCCATTAAACCCTTTTTCTTTTCTTCTCCTTCCACGATTCCTGCTTTACCAAAACAGATCACGCTTTCATATTTTGTGGTAAATTCTGACTGGATTACCTTTGTTTTGCCCACTACGCAAAAAGAAACTCGATCATTATAGGCAATATTATCAATCTTGTGACCCATGTGAGCAGCATGAAAATAGATACATCTATCCTGATAAGCATAATTCAAAGGCACACCATAAGGCTGGCCATGTTCATCAACTGTAGATAATACACCATATTCTCCTTCTACTAATATCTTGTTTGCTGACTGCTCATTTATTAAGCGGTCTTTTCTTCGTAATTCACGCATTTTCTCTCCCTTATTTAACCTAATTCAAAGCTGGTAATACCATAAATTTTTGATAATGACAATTCAGGATATTTACCCAAAAACATCCTCGCCGTCTCAAAGACAGGTTTCATTTGATATTTCTCCACTAAAATCCTGGCTGAGGTATTGGGTGCCGGAATATCAAGAAAGAACTCCGTTCCAGATGGGATCGCTGACTGTAATGTACTCAATAAATACTCTGCTACCTCATATTTTTCTGCAAATAATGGCCCCACCTTATATCCTTTCCGGCAGGGACGGATACAGCCATAACCTGATAATTTATCCTGTTGAATTACTCCCAGGGCAATAGTTCCGGGCTGACTGATCCAATTTTGCAAAAATGATTGCCGTTTTTCAGGAAAATATCTACGATCATATTCACGCACAGTCTTAAAGGGAATTTCTGCCAGAAGCTTCATTCCTGGACAGGATGATGATTCTTTTTGGGATATTCCCTGATACCGGATATTATTATGAGCCAGCACAAAACCAGATTTCTGATAATTTGCAATCTGAGAAACCACTCCATCCAAACCAGCAGTTCTTCCTGCTAAGTCAGCAAGTCCAGCTTTCCAGATTTTCACACCAAAGCCTTGATCGCGATATTCAGGATGAACTATATAAAATCCAATGAAACTAAAGGATTTTCCATATTTAACTGCCGATATACTGGCAATCATCTTATCTCCCAGAAATCCGGCAAGAAATCCACCCGCATCTGCGGCAAAAAAACAATTACCATCATAAATCCCAGGATTCCAACCTTCCTCTGCTGCCCAGTTCAGAGCAATATCCAGCTCCCTGCGATTCATTCTCCTAATGCAATATTCATCCATAATTTCAGTTTCTTCCTTTGCGTTAATATATTTAATTAATTCATTACTGATTGTTGTCAATATTTATTACAAAATCTGGCATCCCCCCGTTTTTCATTTGAATTTTATCCTCATTTGTAAATATTCAGCATAGTATCCCTTATACTTTTTCCTAACCATTAGTTTCCAGTTACTAAATAAATAATTCACAACTTTGGTAATACGATAATATATGAAAACTATCTTCTTCATATCTCGTTTCCTGTCACACATAAATCTTGGAAATATTCTAAACAAAGTCATTCTCAAATCATACATACTATAAATAAGAAACAGTGCTGCCAATAACAATAAATTCATGTTTTTTAATCTTGTGTAGTCCATCAACTGCATCTTTTCCCAACCAAAATCTTGCTTAACATGTCTGTGAAATTCCTCAATTTTCCAGCGTAATCTATAACCACTTAATCCCTTAAATATGATTTCATCTCTATCATCATTAAGATGTCTGACACTTGCATAAAGATAGAAATAACCTCCTTTATCGGCACTGTCAAATTCTCGTTTATTTCTTTTTTGAGGTTTCTTAACATACCTTCCGACAATCAGCCATACACTCACTGTGTTCGGTTTTTTACGAGGATGCGGATCAACAGGAATTTCTACTCTAATTGCTCCTACCTCTAATTCTGTACCATCATTGGATTTCACACTTACATCAAGATTTACTGTCTTTGCTAAATCAATAAAGTCTATAGGTTTACACTGATATATCAGTTTCCTGTTTTTCTTAGCTCTGATAATAAAATCCGCATCATTATCAGATAACTCTTTAAATAACTTTTTATCATCATAATAACGGTCACAGGTATATATTCCCTTGTTGCCAGAAGCTATTTGTATTTCATTGATTTGATCAAAGAGAATATTTTTGCAACTATCTATCTCAATATCATCACTATATAATTCAGACATCATGGGAATTATTTCACACCCGGTTTCTTCACTGGAATTGACGGCAGCAACATTGATCAATTTGTATCCGAATCCATTTTTGTGCTCACCGCTTCCATCTCTAATGTAAGTTAACCCTTCCATCTCAGTAGCACTTGATTTTATTATGTCACTATCATCCATTACAATAATGGAATCATTGTTTAGTTTTCGAGCTGCTTTTTCCAATAATCTGCTTCGAAGTTGAGTAGTTAATTCCGGTTTTGACAGATGGTTTCTTAGTCTTTCTGTAGTTTTTTTGATAGTAATATCTTCTTTTAACTCAATGGCAATTTGTCTTAAAATGCAACCTTTTGATTTAATAATCCCTGTAATAGATTGTCGTATGAATGTTGTAAGAGGTTTAGACATATTGTTACCTAAATAATAAGTCAGATTATATAATTTTCCTTGCAAAATTTTCTTAACTTCTTTTTCTTTAACTATGTTCATGGCATAGCTCCTTATATATTTTATTTTAGTCGATGTCATATTATTAGGAGCTATGTTTTTATACAAGTATATTATGCTATTTGTTACATATTTATTTTACTCTAATTTTGTTCAGTATATTTTAATTTCGGGGGGATGAGTGTTATTACAAAATTGACATGTGAGTAATTGTTACAAGTTTTTATATTGACAGAAAATATTCCTGAAGATATTTATATTGAAGTTCAATAGAGATAAATGTAAAGATTTATTGCATATAATTTTTTATAAATTAGGGAGGCTAATCATGGGATACCTGTTTTACGGCACTAAATATATAATTGATCATCTAATCTTTAACAAACATACTCCTCTTATTTGTGGTTTAGTGGTAACTAATAATTGTAATCTGCGATGTCGTCAATGCCGGATACCAGACCGAGGTGAAAAAAGTCTCAGTTTTACTGAAGTAATGAGGGCAATTGATTCCTTTTATGATGAAGGAGGGCGGACACTCTATATTCAAGGTGGCGAACCTTTTGTCTGGCATGATAAGGATTACAGTCTGGAAGATATTATCGAATATTCTCGAAAAAAGGGCTTTTTTACCACGATTATCTATACTAATGGCACCTTTCCCTTACAGACCTCGGCAACTACTGTTTTTGTCAGCATAGATGGTTTGCAAAAAACTCATGATTACTTACGTGGTGAATCATTTGACAGGATAATAAAAAATGTGCAGGAATCAAGTCATTCTTCCCTGTATATCAATTTCACGATAAATAATATTAATAAAACTGAAATAGAGGATTTCTGCAAATTTATAGATAGTATTAAACAAATTCAGGGCATCTTTTTCTATTTTCATACACCATATTATGGATTAGATGATTTATATATAGATCATGAGGAAAGAAACCAAATATTGATGAACTTATTGAAATATAAAAAGAAGTATAAAATCTTAAATTCACAGGCAGGTTTGAAATCAGCTCTTAGAAATGACTGGAAAAGACCATTAGATATTTGTCGTGTATATGAGGAAGGTAAAATATATCAATGCTGCAGATTTCCCGGAAACCCTGAACTATGTAAGAATTGCGGGTATCTAAGTTATGCTGAAATAGATCAGACATTAAAATTGAAACCATCAGCAATCATGAATGCCATAAAATATTTTTAATAATTTATTATTGTGAAAGTAACCCTTAGAATACTCATCCTGGCATTAATATTGCCTATAATCCTATCTGCATACAATGATGAGGAATTTGATTATAAATTCATTCAGGCAGATACCTGCTGTTCATTTCGAGGCAGTTTTATCGTAAATTGCCAACCCGGCGTTTTGATTGATCTGATATATGATTATGATAAAATCTCAGAATATTCCCCGGGGGTGAAAACCCTGGAATTAGTTAGACAAGGTGAAGACTGGTATGAGGTAGCCTTCACCT